>SAMEA104315427__coassemble_448_pt1 | contig 44445 bp, 41 predicted proteins | sample SAMEA104315427__metabat2_low_PE_034 | metagenome-assembled genome bin SAMEA104315427 (sample SAMEA104315427) | gut metagenome | biome: Monkey gut; feature: monkey-associated habitat; material: faeces | place: China | collected 2013 | reverse complement strand
GGTGCACCATGTGGGCGCCGTCCACCAGGTTGCCGCCGTAGTGGGCGTCCTTCGCACTCATACGCAGGCGAAGCATAGAAGTGATCTTTTCCATAGATGTTTCCTCCTTCAAAATGATTCTTTCTTACGTCTTGTTCGTATTCCTCATTCAGCTGGCCGGGAACTCTCTTTTTCTTTGGAAAAACAAAGAGCCTGTGGACAAAGACGTTCCGGAGAGATATCCGGAATTGGCTTTGACCGCAAGCTCCTAACGTGAAAAGAGCGCTGTCGGTCAAGCATTTTGACCAATAGCGCTCCATGTCGATACACTCAACATGACAGCAACACCGTTTACGCGGCGCTGCCAAGAAAGCAGAGTGGGCACACTGCTTCCTTTCGGCGAAAGACCCCTTCCCGTCCGGCCATCCAGGCCGCCCGCTCCGCTGCCGGACCGTACCCTGTCTCTCGCGCCTCTATTGACTGATATTCGGAATATTACTAGTGTCAATTATGACAGGTCTTGCGGGTCTTGTCAAGAGGGCTTGTGACACAAATAACAAACTTATTTTTTGTGCAACTTTCCAACTGTTTGCAGATAAAATTTCGCCCCGTGAAACCAGGGCGAAATTTTATCGTTTCTTTTAATAATTCTCTTCGATCAGCCGCAGGATCTCCGGCTTCAGGGACAGCATCCGGCAGATATTCAGAGCGTCCCGAGGACAGTCGGACTTGCCCTCCACCCGGTACAGGCCATAGTTCATGTGGCGGGCGATCACCGCCACGCCGTCCTCGCTGGTAACGGCCAGCTCGCGGCGGATCTGCTCCGGATCCACATCCCGCAGGCCGATGATCTGATAATGCTCACGGGCACAGGGGGCCACCTTGTCATAGTGGGTGGTCAGCAGCGAGATGGCATTGACGCCGTTGAGATATCTGGTCACCGCCTGCACGATCACCGCGCCCTCGTCCGGATTGGTGCCACGGGCAAACTCATCCAGCAGGAACAAGGAATAGCCCTGCTCCACCTCGGAGAGCGCCTTCTGAAACTGGACGATCTCAGAGCCGAAGCCGGAAAGGCCGGACTGGATGGACTGAAGATCGTCAAACAGCATCTTCACGCTGTTGAACAGGGGCATTTTCGCAGACCTGGCACAGACCAGAAAGCCGGCCTGCAAAAGCAGCGCGTTGAGCGCCACCGTTTTCATCGCCACGGACTTGCCGCCCATATTGGCGCCGGTGATAACGGTTGCGCCCTGCTCCAGACGGATAGAGACCGGGACGAAGGCTCTCCCCTGCTCCGCCAGCAGATCGCAGATCTCCGGATTGATCATATCCGTCAGCTCCAGCTCCGTTTCAGTGAGCTGGGGCAGCGTACCGCCGTACCGGACGGCAAACAGCGCCTTCTGCACCATGAAATCCAGCCGCCCTATCGTCTCCGCGTCAGCCAGAAGCTCCTCCACCATAGGCGCCAGCTGCGCGCCCATGGTACGGCGCACCTTCATTTCCTCGCTCTCCTCCTCGGCGCAGATCCGGGTGCGCTGCAAACGCAGGTCGTCCTTCTCCGCGTCGGTCTGGGCGTGGAACAGCCGCTCCTCCACATCCTTTTTAGCGGTGCGGATCTCCTTGAGCTTCTGCGTAGCGCTGTCAGGAATATAGAAGCCGCGGCTGCCGGTATGGTTGGGGTCCAGGATCTCCAGCGCGGCGGCAGGCGCATGAAGGGATACATCCTTCAGACGCGCCGTTTCATTGATCGCGGCCAGCAGCGGAACAACATCATTCAATCTCTGAAGATAGCCTTTGATCTCAAACAGCTCCACATGATCGGGCACTTCGCCGTTCTGGCAGCGGCGCAGGGAATTGCGGATATCCTTGATCTGACACAGGACCGTCATCAGACGGGTATAGGTATCCTTCAGCTCCTCATTGTGGACAGCCAACGCCTCCACGTTATACAGCTCCGTTTCCAGCGCGGCGCGTTCCGCCGGCATATAGAACCGCAGACGGCGGATCCGCTCCAGCCCGAAGGGAGAGCAGCCATGGAGCGTTTCCAGCACATATTGCAGGCCGATCTTGACCTTTTCATCAAATGATACCGTGATCATTGCAATTCCTCCTTCACATTGATGACAGGGACGTCCACCACAGCGGTCATCGCGGCCTTGAACGCATCTTTGTCAAAGCGCCAGCCATAGGCGGAAATGGGATTGACGGTCACGCACAGGGTGCGGGCGGCCTCCTCAGTCTCCAGGGCGACGCTGCGGGCAGCCAGCTTGTCCAGCGTATCCGGCTTCAGCAGCACCTTGCTGGGATCCTTCACCACAAGACGGCCGCTGCGCAGAACGCCGCTGCGCAGCAGCGGCAGCACCATGCTGTCAGTCAGTGCGCCGGTAATAAGCGCCGCGCCGTTATCCCGCCAGCACTTCTCAAGACCATCGACAGCCTCCGGCGGCAGCGTCTCCGCCTTGGGCAGATTCATCAGATGGTAGATATGGGCGGTATCGGCCACCACCTTATCCATGTTCATATCGTAGCTGGCGCCGGTGCAGAGGATCACACCCTCCGCCACCGATCTCGCGCCCAGGCTTTTGCGGCCCAGCGCGCCGTCGATGATGGAAATATCCGCGCCCAGCTCAAAAAATTCCCGCGACACCGTTTTCAGCTGCGTGGTGATGGACGGACCGGCCAGCTGCACGTGTCCGGCACTGCGGGCACGAACGATGACCACCTCTCCCAGCGGCGTGGGGATCCCGGTGGTCATCAGGATCTCCTTTGTAATGTCCCCCAGCCGCAGCATGTCCCGCGCAGTGGCGATAAGCGTCCCCTCTTTTACGAAGATCCCGGGCTTTTCCGTACCTGTCACCACATCCGTAGACTCGCCGTCCCGTCCGATGGAGGTCAGGCCCAGCGTACCGCGCAGATGGTCGCCTGTCAGCAGCCAGTTGAGCATGGTCGTCTTGCCCGCGTTCTTGCACATGCCCACGATGGACATGGTTCTTATCTCGTTGAGCCGGCGGATCAGCTCGTCGTGCATGTCATACACGCCCTTTCCTTGGTATTCAGTCAATATTTAAGTATAGCATACTCTCCGCGAAAAAGAAAGAGGGGACAACGGTTTTTACCTTTTTTACCCGTTTCCCCTCTTTTTTCTGTTTATTCCACCGTCACGCTCTTGGCCAGATTCCGGGGCTTGTCGATATCGCAGCCCCGCTCCAGCGCGATATAGTAGGCCAGCAGCTGCAAAGGCACCACGCCCAGCTGGGGCAGCAGCATGGTCTCCGTCTCCGGCACGGTCAGCACCTCATCCACACGGCTGTGCATCCGCTCGGCGCCGGCATCGGTGGTCAAGGCCAGCACATGGGCGCCACGGGCCTGCACCTCCACCACATTGCTCATGGCCTTGTCAAACAGCGGCATATAGGTCGCCGCGGCAATGACCGGCGTCCCCTCCTCGATAAGGGAAATCGTGCCGTGCTTCAGCTCACCGGAAGCGTAAGCCTCAGAATGGATGTAGGAGATCTCCTTCAGCTTCAGGCTTCCCTCCAGCGACAAGGCATAATCCAGATTCCGCCCCAGGAAAAACACCTGCTCATGGCCGGCCAGATCTTTTGCGGCAGCACGGACAGCCGTTGTATCAGACAGGATCCGCTCCATCTGAGACGGCAAGGCTTCCACACCCCGCACCATAGCGGTGTAGGTATCCAGATCCACCGTGCCCATGATGTCGCCGAAATACAGGCCCAGCAGGTTCAGCACCACCATCTGGGTGCTGTACGCCTTGGTGGTAGCCACAGCGATCTCCGGTCCCGCCCAGGTATACAGCACATCGTCAGACTCCCGGGCGATGGAGGAGCCGACTACGTTGACGATGGACAGGATATGGGCGCCCCGCTTTTTTGCCTCCCGCAGCGCGGCCATGGAGTCCAGCGTCTCGCCGGACTGGCTGATCACAATAACAAGATCCCCTTCCCTCACGATGGGATCACTGTACCGAAATTCAGAAGCCAGGCATACCTCCACTGGGCGGCGGAGCATCCGCTCCAGATTATACTTGCCTACCATCCCCACATGATAGCTGGAACCGCAGGCCACAATGCAGATACGCCCGATATCCCGGATCTGGCTGTCCGTCATGGTCAGATCGCTGAGCACCACCCTGCCATCCTGGATACGGCCGGTAATGGCTTTTGCAATGGCAGCGGGCTGCTCATAGATCTCCTTGAGCATAAAATGGTCATAGCCGCCCTTTTCCGCGGCGTCCACGTCCCAGTCGATGTGATGATGCTCCTTCTCTACAGGGCGGCGGCGTTCATCATAGATACGGATGCCGGAGGCGGTGATCACCGCCAGCTCGCCGTCGTCCATATACACGATGTCCCGGGTATGGCGCAGCAGCGCCGTCACGTCAGAGGCAATAAAGTTCTCCCCCTGTCCGTAGCCCAGCAGCAGCGGCGCGTCTTTCCTGGCGGCGATCACACGATCCGGCGCGCCGGCGCACACGATGCCCAGCGCGTAAGCGCCCTCCACGGCGGAGAGCATGCTGGTAACGGCCTCGAACACATCGTGACTGTCCTGATAATACCAGTCCAGCAGCTGCGCCACCACCTCCGTATCCGTTTCAGATCGAAAGGTATAGCCCTTTTCCAGCAGTTTTTTCTTCAATTCCGCATAGTTTTCAATAATGCCGTTGTGGACCACGGCAAACGCCCCGCTCCGGCTCACCTGCGGATGGGCGTTGATATCGTTGGGTTCTCCGTGGGTAGCCCAGCGGGTGTGTCCGATGCCGGTGGTACCGGGCAGAAGCCTGCCCTCCTCCGTCAGATCCGCCAGCGCCTGCAGGCGGCCCTTTGCCTTCCGCACCTTCAGTCCTTCCGGACCGCACACCGCGATGCCCGCGGAGTCATAGCCCCGGTATTCCAGCCGGCGCAGTCCCTCCAGCAGCAGCGGCGCCGCCTGCTGTGTACCCACATATCCTACGATCCCACACATAATATCGTTCCTCCTGATAGAATATCAAAAGGACAAACGCGCAGTATCTGTCTCTTCTTCTCCGGCGGCAGTTGTTTTGTTTTGCGGTCACCCGCATATTTGTAAACTGCCTGACGCACCCGAAGGCGGTACGGGAGAGCATCCGCCGAATCTTCGATCCTCTCTCCTCCTCGTTATCCTCTGCCTGTGGCCGGCAAAGCGGCGGCCATCCGCAGAGGCACATGGCGCTCCTGTCGGAATCTGTCTGTCCGATATCCTCCTTTCTCTCTGCGCTGGGGCCATGGAAACGCCCCTTTTCAAGTATATATAAAACCGGTCAGCATTGTGACCGCTTTTATCGCGTCTGCAATATTTTTTATCAAAACCGTCCATACTCCCTGAAAAGGAGTTGATACCATATGATCACCGCGTTTTTCCGCACCGTCCTGCTGTATGGCCTGCTGATCGTCGGCCTGCGGCTGACCGGCAAGCGGCAGATCGGGCAATTAGAGCCGATCGAGTTTGTTCTGATGATGCTGCTGAGCGATCTAGCCTCTGTACCCATGCAGGACTTCGGCCTGCCGCTTTTGCAGGGCGTGATCCCCATCGCAACGCTGCTGGCACTCAGTACGCTGCTCAGCGGCGTCAGCATGCTGAGCATCCGCTTCCGCTCTCTGGTCTGCGGCGAACCGACCCTCATCATAAAAGACGGTATCCTTCAGCAGGCCGCTATGAAACGCAGCCGCCTGACCCTGGACGAGGTCCTGGAGGAGCTGCGGGTACAGGGCATATCCTCACTGGCCGATGTGAAATATGCCATACTGGAGACCAGCGGCCAGCTGAGCGTGCTGCTGCGCGCCGACGTACAGCCCGCCACGCCCAGGCAGCTGGGGCTGGCGGTGGAGGACGACGTTTTCCTGCCGGTGATCCTTATTGACAACGGACGGCTCATGGCCAAAAATCTGGAAAAAATGGGACTGGACGAAAAGTGGCTGCAAAAGCAGCTGAAAATCCACAAGGCACACCGGATACAGGACGTATTCCTGATGACAGTGGACCGAAGCGGCAGCGTCGTGCTTGCCCGGAAGGAGGCGGCAAAATGAAAGCGCTTCGCGTCTCGATCCTTGTACTGGCACTGCTGATGGCGGCCAGCCTTGTCAACAGCGCCTATCTCACCGCCCGGTGCGGTGATTGGACAGCCCGTCTGGATGCCGTCACCCTCGCCGCCGCAGGCGGAAACTGGGACGCGGCAGAGCGGGAGATGGCCGCTCTCCGCACAGACTGGCAGAAAAAGCAAAGCTATCTCCATATCACGCTGATGCATGAGGAGATCAACGAGGCCGACACCCTGCTGCACCAGTGCGCGCTGTTTGTGAACGCGCGGGACAATGATTCCCTCTCTGACACAGCGGTGCAGCTGGCGCTGCAATTCGCCCGCCTGGCGGAGCTGGAGCAGCTGAGCATCCGGAATGTGCTATGACCGGTGAAATATCAAACGATCATTTCTCGTTCAGCAGCTTGTTCAGCTCTGACATGAAGGTATTGATGTCCTTGAACTGGCGGTAGACGCTGGCAAATCGGACATAGGCCACCTCATCGGCAGCTTTCAGCTTTTCCATGACCTTTTCGCCGATGACCTCGGTGCTGGTCTCCCGCTCCAGAGAGTTTTGCAGCTCCTGCTCGATCTCGCTGGCCATGCGCTCCATATCCGCCACCGGAACAGGGCGCTTTTCACAGGAACGCTGGATGCCCCGCAGGATCTTGCTGCGGTCAAAGCTCTGGCGGGAGCCATCCTTCTTGATGACCACCATGGGCAGGCTTTCCACCGTTTCATAGGTGGTAAAGCGCTTTTCGCATTTCAGACACTCGCGGCGGCGGCGGATGCTGCTGCCCTCGTCGGCGGGGCGGGAATCCACCACTTTGCTCTCTTTATATCCGCAATAGGGGCATTTCATCGTTCTGACCCTCCCAAACTCCGGCGGGAAGCCACGCCGGGCATTGCAGGACAACGCCGCGCGCTGCTGCCGCGGTGTTGTCTCGACACACAAAAGTTATTGTTATTATACCATATGACTACAAGATATGGTAGTCCCTTTTTGCATTTTTTCACCGCAAGCGGCACAGCAGACCGGCGGCGGGCATACAATATGGCAGGACGAAAGCAAGAGGGCGTTCCGCCCGGATGTATAATCCGGCGGCACACAGGGGACAATGGAAGTGACCTGATACATTTGGGTACTTCCCGCAGCCGCCGGGTAGGGCGGCCGCGAAACGATGCGGAGTGTGAACTTTGTGGATACAACTGTCAAACGCGGAGAGATCTATTACGCCGACCTCAGCCCGGTGGTAGGCAGTGAGCAAGGCGGCGTAAGACCCGTTCTCATCGTACAGAATGACACCGGCAACCGCCACAGCCCCACGGTCATCGCGGCGGCCATCACCTCACAGATGGGCAAGGCCAAGCTGCCCACACATATCGAATTGCAAGCCATGCGCTACGGCCTTCCCAAAGAGTCTGTGGTGCTGCTGGAGCAGGTACGCACGCTGGATAAGCAGCGGCTGCGCCAGCGAATGGGGCAGGTGGACAGCGATGTGATGGAACGTGTAGACGCGGCCATTGCCGTAAGCTTCGGACTGCCGCAGCAGCGGCTGGTGTGAAAAAAGAGACTGCTCCGGCAGTCTCTTTTTCTTTCTCACAACCGCAGCAGCAGTTCTTTTTCCACGATCCGGCCGCCCTGCAAATACACGCGGGGCACCCGCTTGCTGACAGCGCAGGTCAGTTCGTACGGGATGGTACCCGCCCGGGCCGCCAGGTCGTCCACGCTGCCGCGGCGGCCGAACACCTCCACCTCGTCCCCTACCTGCACACCCGGCAGATCTGTCAGATCGATCATGGACATATCCATGCAGATCCTGCCCCGCTGCGGCGCCGGACCGTCCGCCGTCATCATGGCGCAGCGGTCAGACAATACCCGGAAGAAGCCGTCGGCGTAGCCATAGGGCACCACACCCATACGGGTGACGCGGGGTGTGGTATACAGCCGCCCGTAGCTGATATCTACCCCTGGCCCATAGGTTTTGATGGTACTGATGGTGGTTTTGAGTGTCATGACCGGTACAAGCCCCAGCGCCTTCGCCGCCTCAGTGCAGCCATACAGCAGGATACCGGGACGCACCATGTCCAGATATGTCTCCGGCCAGGCTGCCACCGCGCCGGAGTTGGCGCAGTGGCGGATGGCAAAGGACTTTCCCAGCCGCCGCTCTGCCGCGGTGACGACCCGGCAAAACAGATCGAACTGCGCCTGCGTATAGGCTCGGCTGTCCGCGTCCGGCTCATCGGCCGCGGCGAAGTGGGTGAAGATCCCCTCCGCCTCCAGTCCCGGCGCGGCACAGGCCTGACAAATACCCTCCACGCCGGTATCGAACATCTCGCCCGCGCACAGATAGCCCAGGCGGGACATGCCGGTGTCCACCTTGATATGCACTTTCAGCGTACCGCCGCAGCGTACTGCCTCGGCGCTGTATTCCTCCGCCTTGGCGGCACAGGTTACGGCCTGGGTGATGTGCAGGTCGATGAGGTTCTTTACCTGTTCCCGCGGGGTATGGCCCAAAATCAGGATCGGCATGGCAATGCCGTTGTGCCGCAGCTCCATGGCCTCGTCTATACTGGATACCGCCAGATAGTCCGCTCCCAGCTTTTCCAGCGTGCGGGACACCTGAACAGCGCCGTGGCCATAGCCATCCGCTTTCACGACGCCCAGGAATTTCACGCCCGCGCCCACATGGGCACGCAGCGCCATATAGTTATGGGCCAGCGCGTCAAGGTCGATCTCGGCCCATGTTCTCCGAAGTGTAGATTCCATATCTCGATCCTCCCTGATCGGTCAGTTTTCCGGTTCGTTCAGTGTGCAGGAAAACGCCAGCAGCTTCGCCGACACCACCACCGCGCCATTCACGGAAAATTCCGCGTAACGGGGCAGCAGCGTTTCCGCGTCGATCCATGCGGTGCAGGTGACCGGGACGCCGGACGCCCCTTCGGTGTCCAGCGCCAGCCGATAGCAGTCCACACCTTCCAGTGTTTCCCGCCCCTCCTCCAGCAGATAGCCGTTGGCGATGGCCCGCAGCAGCCATGGCAAGCTGTTCACCGGACCAATATCCCCTGTCTTTCCTGCCGACAGCACCGCTCCGTCGTAGGCAATGGACAGTTCTTCCCCTGACACGACAGCCGTTACGCCCGCGACAGTCTCCGGCGCGGTGACCGTGACCGTGGACTGCTCCGGCGCGAAGGCACATTGCAGCGTAAAGCTCCGGTCCTCCTGCTGTGTGTGGAATACGACCTCCGCTTCCATCTGTGCCGCGGCGACGCGGCTGTACTGCGCCTGGATATCCGCCGCGGCGCCGCGCTTTCCGCCGCAGCCGCCCAAAAGCAGCAGGCATGGCAAAAGCAGCGCAATGATCCGTTTCATTTGATCCCCTCCGAATCTGATTTTCGGAAGGCTTTCCATTATCCCTGTTCTATTTCTTTGAATGCATAGGGCAGCTCCGTCAGCAGGTCGGCAGGCGACATTCCCCGCTCACCCAGCCGCGCGGCGGCGCGGTCGCCGGCCAGCCCATGGCAGTACACGGCGGCGCAGCAGGCGTCAAACGGCTCTATTCCCTGTCCCAGCAGGCTCACCACCATACCGGAGAGGATATCGCCGCTGCCTCCCTTGGCCATACCGCTGTTGCCGGTGGAGTTCACCGCCAGACGGCCATCCGGCGCGGCCACCACGGTGCGGTGGCCCTTCAGGATCAGGTACACGCCCCACCGGGCCGCATAAGCCCGCGCGCCGCTCTCCCGGCCCCGGCTCAGGTCGCCGCCAGCCCGGAAGAACTCCCCCTCATGGGGCGTCATCACCGTGACCAGCCCCTGACGGCGCTTTATCTCATGTATACGTTCCTCCAGCGCGTTTATGCCGTCGGCATCCAGCACCAGCGGCTTTTCCACATCCAGCAGCTTCCGGGTCAGGGCGTCGCTCGCGTCGCCGCGGCCCAGACCGCAGCCGATCAGCACCGCGTCACATCCGGCGACACGTTCCCGGACGGCCGCTTCCGCTTCCAGCGTCAGCTTTCCCTGCCGGGACGGCAGCGGGAAGGGCATGGCGCTTTGACATTTCACCGCCGTAACGGCCCAGATCTCCTCCGGCACGCCCAGATACACAAGACCGCTGCCGCTGCGGACGGCGGCGGAGGCCGCCAGCACCGGCGCGCCGGTATAGCCCACCGCGCCGCACAGGCAATATACCTTTCCAAAGGTTCCCTTATGGCCTTCCGGATCTCTGGCCGGCAGAATACCCTTTACATAGGGGCGGGTGATCTCCATCGCATTGCGCTCCTTTTTGCAGATTTGTCCTATTATACCACTTCTGTCAAGGCAGGCATTGTATTTTAAAGAAAAGTTTTTGCATTTTCCCTATTGCCTTTCCCCAATGTTTGTGTTATAAAGTTAAGCATGATTTGAATGAAATGCCATGAAGGAGAAGTTCCGCATAGGATCGCGGCCCCAAGAGAGGGACAGTCATCGGCTGCAAGCTGTTCCGGGCCGTAATGTGGTGTTCGCTCCGGAGCTGCCGCGAGGAAATGCGCGGACGGGTCACCCTCCGTTACCGGGAAACGAGTGCGCGGACTGTGTCCGCGAAGCTGGGTGGTACCACGGAAGTTTGCCTTTCGTCCCTGTTCGACTGGGATGAGGGGCATTTTTTATACCCGTTCATCCCCAACCATCGTTACATTATCCGACAAAAGGAGGATCTTACATGAAAGAGAAACTGGAACAGCTTCTGGCTGAAGGCAAGGCCAGGATCGAGACCGTCCGCACTGAGCCGGAGCTGCAGGAGGTCAAGGCGCTGCTGCTGGGCAAGCAGGGCACGCTGACCGAGCTGCTGAAGGAGCTGCCCAAGCTGGACGTCTCCCTGCGTCCCGAGATGGGCAAGGCCGTGAACCAGGCCAAGGCCCAGCTGACCGCGCTGCTGGATGAGCGCCGCAGCGAGCTGAAGATGAAGGCGTCGGAGGTAGACCCCGACTTCGACATCTCCGTGCCGGGCATCCTGCCCTCCGGCGGCGGCCTGCACCCCATCACCCAGATGTGCTATGACCTGAACGACGCTTTCCGCTCTATGGGCTTTGAGATCTTCGAGGAGGATGACATCACCAGCGAGCTCTACGGCTTCGACAACCTGAACTTTCCTCCCAACCACCCCGCCCGGGAGAGCATGGATACCTATTGGCTGGCCGATCACGACAAGGGCGAGTGCTGGGACAAGCTGTGCCTGCGTCCCCATCTGACCGGCGGCTCCGTCCGGTATCTGCAGACCCACAAGGCTCCCTATCGCTTCGTATACCCCGGCAAGGTGTACCGCAACGAGACCACCGATGCCCGCCACGAGCGCGCCTTCTTCCAGTACGAGGCGCTGATCGTGGACAAGGACTTCACCTTCTCCTCCGGCAAGGTGATGATCAAGAGCATCCTCAGCAAGGTGTTCGGCCGGGATGTTCCGGTGCGTATGCGGGCCGGCTTCTTCCCCTTCGTGGAGCCGGGCTTTGAGATCGACATGGGCTGCCTGGTATGCGGCGGCAAGGGCTGCAGCGTGTGCAAGCATGTGGGCTGGATCGAGGTCATGCCCGGCGGCACCCCCCACCCCAACGTACTGAAGGCCGCCGGTCTCGATCCCGACGAATACACCGGCTTCTATGTCAACATCGGCTTGGACCGTCTGGTCATGATGCGCTACGGCGTGGACGATGTGCGTCTGTTCCACAGCGCTGACCTGCGGTTCCTGAATCAGTTCCGCTAAGGGAGGGCAAGAGACATGAAAGTATCACTGAACTGGATCAAGGATTACGTCGACCTGCCGGCAGATATGGACCTGAAGCGTCTGGCGTATGATCTTACCATGTCCACCGTGGAGGTGGAGGACACCATCGAGCTTGGCAAGCAGTTTGACAGCATGGTGGTGGGCCAGATCAAGGCCATCGAGCAGCACCCCAACGCCGACAAGCTGAAGGTCTGCAAGACCGATATCGGCGGCGGCGAGGTCAAGGACATCGTCTGCGGCGGCAGCAACCTGGCCGAAGGCATGAAGGTGGCCGTGGCGCTGCCCGGCGCCATGTGCAAGTGGCACGGCGAGGGTGAGCTGGTGGAGATCAAGAAAAGCAAGCTCCGCGGCGTGGAGAGCTACGGTATGATCTGCGGCGCAGTGGAGATCGGCCTTGCCGACCTGTTCCCCACCAAGGAGGAGGCCCACATCCTCGACCTGAGCGAATTTGACGCGCCCGCCGGTACGCCGCTGGCCGACGCGCTGGATCTGAACGATATCATTCTGGAGATCGACAACAAATCCATGACCAACCGCCCCGACCTGTGGGGCCACTACGGTATCGCCCGTGAGCTGGCGGCGCTGTATCACCTGCCGCTGAAGCCCATCGCCCCCTACAGGAGCGACGTGGGACAGGGCAGCCTGACCGTCACCATAGAGGATACGGAGCGCTGCCCCCGGTATGTAGCCGCCTCCATTGAGAACCTGTATGTAAAGCCCTCTACCTATCAGATGCAGAGCCGCATCTGGAAGGTGGGCATGCGTCCCATCAACGCGCTGGTAGACGTGACCAACTACGTCATGCTGGCCACTGGTCAGCCCACTCACGCCTTCGACTCCGACCACATTGCCGGCCACATCATCGTCCGCCGCGCCGCCGAGGGCGAAAAGCTGCTGCTGCTCAACGGCAAGGAGCTGCCCCTCAGCACCGACGATCTGGTGATCGCTGACGACGCGGGCGCGGTCGGTCTGGCAGGCGTCATGGGCGGCGCAAAGGACTCCATCCTGCCGGAGACCAGCCGTGTCATTCTGGAGGTGGCCAACTTCGACGCCAAGGGCATCCGCCGCACCGCTCTTCGGTATGACAACCGCACCGAGGCTTCCGCCCGCTACGAAAAGGCCATCGATCCCGAGCGCTGCGATCAGGCGCTGGCCATGTCCATGGAGCTGTTCGGCCAGCTGTATCCCGAAATGAAGGTCACCGGCCTGTCCGACCTGTATCCCCAGCATCTGAAGCAGGCGGAGATCGACGTGACCCTCAGCTGGCTGGAGCGCCGTCTGGGCAAGTCTCTGGCTCCCGACGACGTGAAGCAGAAGATGGAGCTGCTGGGCTATCAGGTGTCCTTCGACGGCGACAATATGCATGTGGTGGTGCCCACCTGGCGCTCCACCGGCGATGTCAGCATCAAGGCCGACATCATGGAGGAAGTGGCCCGCATGTACGGCTACGAGAACTTCGAGGCCGCGCCCATCACCACCTCCTTCGACGGGGCCATCAACCAACTGGACAAGGATCTGGAGCGGAAGATCAAGGAGTATCTGTCCTTCCGCTGCGGCATGCAGGAGATCTTCACCTATCCGTGGATGGACGAGCTGTACGTCAACGCCGTGCTGCAAAGCACCGACGGCATCCTGTCCCTGTCCACGCCTCCCTCCCCCGCCGAACGGTTCATTCGCTCCTCTCTGCTGCCCAACCTGTGCAAGGCTGTGGTGAAGAACGAGCGCTATTTCGACGAGTTCGCCATCTATGAAACCGCGCAGGTATTCCGGGACGAGAACTACACCACCCCCTACGATCCCCGCGAAAAGCTGCCCTCCCAGCGTAAGCATGTGGCAGGCGCTTTCGTCTGCGGCGGCAAGGACGTGACCACGCTGTTCCGCAAGGCCAAGGGCGTGCTGGAAATGATGCCCCGCTATACCCACATGGAGGGCTTCACCTTCAAGCAGGTGGAAAAGCCCGTGTGGGCCGACAATGTGGTGTGGCTGAACGTCTATCTGGGCGAGGAGCGCATCGGCGATCTGGCCCTGCTCAGCAAGAAGGTATCCATGGAATGCGGCATCAAAAACCTGAATGTGATGCTCTTTGAGCTGGATCAGGACTGCATGAAGCCCTTCCGCTCCCGCACCAACAGCTTCACCCATCTGCCGGAGTACCCCATGACGGAGTACGACATCTCCGTGCTGCTGGACGGCGAGGTGAAGTGGGAGGATATCGCCCAGACCATCCGCGGCGTCAAGAGCGATCTGTTCCACGGCGCGCAGTTCGTGGACGAGTACCGGGGCAAGCAGGTGCCTGACGGAAAGAAGTCCGTCACGGTCCGCCTTGCCATTGGCTCCAAGGAAAAGACCCTGACCTCCGCCGAGATCGAAGATGTCGCCAATGGCGTCATCAAGAAGCTGGTGAAGCGCTTCGGCGCGGAGCTGCGTTCCAAATAACGCGCATATAATAAAGAGGAAGCCATCCAACGGATGGCTTCCTCTTTATTATACTGCCCCGCGGCAGATCATTCTTCCGCTTTCTCTGCCTGCATGGCGGCAAACTCCGCCTTGGCCTCTGCCAGCACCTTGCGGTCATGCTTGGTGGTCAGCGTCGTCTCATCGAACCGGGCAAACATGTCCGGGCGGCGCAGCATGGTGCGCTTATAGCTCTCCTTCTTTCGCCAGTCCGCCACATTGCCGTGGTGGCCGCTCAGCAGCACGGCAGGCACCTTACGGCCATGCCACTCCTCGGGCCGGGAATACTGCGGATACTCCAGCAGGCCGTCCCAATGACTCTCCTCAGTGTAGCAGCTCTCCTCCGGCAGTACGCCGGGCACCATGCGGCACAGGCAGTCCGCCACCGCCATGGCAGGGATCTCGCCGCCGGTCAGCACAAAATCCCCCAGCGACAGCTCCTCATCCACACACTCCTCCAGGAATCGCTCATCCACGCCCTCATAGTGGCCGCAGACAAGGATCAGATGGTCATACGTCTCTTTCAGCTCCCGGGCTGCCTTCTGGTCAAAGGTGCGGCCGCAGGGAGACATATAAATGGTATGCACCCGCTCCCCCGCCGCGTCGCAGATATGCTGCCAGCAGCGGTACAGCGGGTCGGCCTGCATCACCGCGCCGCGGCCGCCGCCGTAAGGATAATCGTCCACCTGCATCTGCTTGTTGGTGGTATAGTCCCGGATCTGGTGCGTCGCAATGGTAATATAGCCCCGCTCCTGTGCCCGTCCGATAATGGACTGATCCATCATCGCGTGGATAGCGTCAGGAAACAGCGTCATAATGTCAATTCTCATCGGTGGCCAGTCCTTTCATGTTGTGGACCCGCACCACGCCGCCGTCAATATCCACCGACGCGATGAACACCTCCGGCACAGCGGGGATCAGGTACTCTCTTGCGCCCTTCACCTCGTAGACCTTGTGGGCAGGATAGTGCAGCACCCGTGTCAGCTTACCCAACTCCTCGCCGGTGGCGTCGTCCAGTACCGTGCAGCCCTCCAGCTCCACGTCAAAATATTCTCCCTCCGGCAGCGCTATATCCTCGGCGTAGATGGAGACGCTCTTGCCCTTCAGGGCCAGCGCCGCGTCCATGTCCTCCACACCCGGCAGCGTCAGCAGTACCACAGACTTGTGGACACGGGCAGAACGCACCTCCGTCTCCTTGCCGCCGATGCAGAAGCGGTCGAACTCCGCCAGGAATCCCGGATCGAAGCCCACGGGATTCAGCTTCACCTCGCCCCGGATGCCGTGGGCGTTAACGATAGTACCAACGTTGATGAGTTCCTGTTTCATATGGTAAAAACTCCTGAAATTGTGTTTTTGTTAGGGATAGCACTAAGTGCTTTGTAGGGGCGGACGACTCTGTCCGCCCTGACGATGACCACTGCATTACGGGGGCGGACAGAGTCGTCCGCTCCTACATACGATCAGTGAAAACCCCGCTGTGAAATCGCGGATTCCATGCCAGTAAACCTCATATCGCCGGTTCCAGCCAACCCAGCGAAAAGTGCATCATGATCCGCAAAATATAGTACAGCGCCAGTGCCGCGATGGAAAAGATCAGGCCCATCAGCGCCAGCACGCTCTGCCGCCGGTAGTACCGCACGCCCGCCACCACGATCCCCACCACATCCGACACGATGGGAAGGATCTGCATAACGGTAGACGGCACCAGAGAGGCCCAGCTGTACCCCCAGATGATCAGCGATGCCAGCTCCGCCAGGTCATAGGCAAACACCGGCCAGATCAGATTGATGACGCCGTGGATAAAAGAACGCAGATCGGCGTAGCTGTGCTTCATGGCCGCTTCTCCTGCCGGCGGATCTCCTCCACCCGGTCAATACAGAAATAGTCCCGGCGCTTAGCCTGCACCCGGCCCGTCACATAAATGCAGTCGCCCTTTTTCAGCAGCGGCAGCAGTTTTTCCGCATCCTCGTAGTCCGTCAGATCCACCTCAAGGCCAAAGCCGGTATCCAGCCGCCCATCCTCATTGATGCGCCAGTAGGGAAACCACAGCGACACGGAGCGATCCGCGTATTTCCCCTGCTGTCCCTTCACATACTCCGTGCGCACCTGTTCAAAGCTTATGGGGACCACCTCGCCATCCGGCATGTGGAAATACATGCCGCCATACAGGCGCTGCAGCCGCTTGGTGCGCTGGCCGGAGTGCGCTGTCATAAACGCAAACATCAGAACGATAAAAACCACACTGTAAAGGCCCTTCCCCATTGCCAGGCATATGATTGCCATCAATACGCCGGTCACAAGGATCACCTTGTTGGTCAGGTCCTGATTGTTCCACGCTCGTTTTATCTGCTGCATAGATTCACCTCATTATTTTCGCATCAGCTGTTCAGATGATTGTACCACACGGCTTGAAAAACGTCAAATTGGGGCTTGCATTTACCGACATATCTGATATAATTATTTCAAATATAATTTTAACGATATATCATATACACTTATGAGAGGATGGGCGTTATGGCCGTAAAATTAGAATTATACAAAGTGTTCAAGGAAGTGGCCGAGGCAGGCAATATCACCGCCGCGGCGCAGGCGCTATACATCAGCCAGTCCGCTGTCAGCCAGTCCATCAAGCAGCTGGAAAGTGACCTTCAGACCCGTCTGTTTGCCCGCAACAGCCGCGGCGTCACCCTGACCACTGATGGAAAGCTGCTGTATGAATATGTCCGCAGCGCCATCGGCCTGCTGGAGACCGGCGAGGCAAAGCTGAGCCAGACCCGGGAACTACAGATGGGCCATCTGACCATCGGCGCGTCCGACACGGTGACCAGCCAGTTTCTGCTGCCCTATCTGGACAGCTTCCACCGGCAGTACCCCGCGATCCATATCCAGATCATTTCCGGCCGCAGCCATAAGGTCCTGGGGCTGCTGCAATCCGGCAAGGTGGACATTGCCTTTGCCAGCACCCCTGCCGAGGGCAGCTTCGAGACGATCCCCTGCTTTGCCACACACTCCGTTTTCGTGGCCAGCCCCGAATACCCCTGCGATTTTGAGCACGTTTATTCTCTGTCGGAGATCGCGGATTTCCCGCTGATCCTGCTGGAACGTAAGGCCAGCTCCCGCCTGTACCTGGAAAAATACTTTCTGCAGAACGGACTGCGGCTGAACCCGGAGATCGAACTGGGCGCCCGCAGTCTGCTGGTGGATCTGGCGGCCATCGGCTTCGGCGTAGCCGGCGTGACGGAGGAGTTTGTCCGCAGGGATCTGGACAGCGGCCGGCTGCGGAAGCTGCAAACCGCCTTTGATATCCCCCCCCGCAGCGTGGATATGTGTATCCTCCGGGGCGTCCCTCAAACGGCGGCGGCCCAGCGGTTCGCGGACTACATCCGCGGCAGCGTAAAATAAGCTTGCGTAAAAAATACAGCCACCCAATGGGTGGCTGTATTTTTCGTTAGCGCAAAAGTCTCACAGGGTTCGCCGCCCGCAGCCGACCGCAGCCCCATCGGCAATGAAACCGAGATTTCATGCCGGTTTATCAGATATATCTCTGCGTTGTCACATCGAACACGCCGCGGGTGGTAATGCGCAGGGTGGGGATCACCGGCAGCGCCATAAAGCTCAGCGTCATAAACGGATCGATATCCCGATTAACGCCGGCGGCGAAAGCCTTTTCCTTGGCCTCCTCCAGCTTGCGGTTCACCTCCACCAGCGGCTCGTCGCTCATGATACCAGCCACCGCCAGCGGCACCTCGCCGGTCACCGCGCCGTCCTGCGCCACCACGATGCCGCCGTTCAGCGCCACCACCTGGTTGGCGGCAAAGGCCATATCCTCCTCATTTGTCCCCACCACAATGATATTATGGCTGTCGTGGCTGATGGAGGTCGCCACCGCGCCGTGCTTCAGGCCATAGCCCCTGATGTAGCCCAGGCCAATGTGGTGGGTGTTTTTATGCCGCTCCACCACGGCGATCTTCAGAATGTCATAGTCCACATCGATGCGGTCGGTGTAGCCGCAGTCGGTGGTGGTGATCTCGCCGTTCACCATGCCGATGACGGCGTGGGGACGGTTGTCGATGAAATCGGCGGCGGTCAGCGCCGCCACATGGAAGGTGTCGTGAGCGCGGTTCACCAGATAGGGATCCACCTCCGGCGCCGGGAAATCCGTGACCTGACCGTTTTCGCACATCAGCACGCCCCGCTTATAGACCTTCTCGATGTTGAAATGCGTAAAGTCGTCGATGATGACGAAGTCACCCAGATAGCCGGGTGCGATCGCGCCGCGGTTGTTCAGCAGGAAGTACCGGGCAGCGTTGTGGCAGGCGGCCTTGATAGCGGTGATCGGCTCCACGCCCAGAGAGATGGCCTTCTTCACGATGTAGTCGATGTGGCCCTTTTCCAGCAGATCATTGGGGTGCTTGTCATCGGTGCAGAACATGCAGCGCTCCACATACTTGTCACACAGCAGCGGCGCCAGCGCCTCCAGATTGCGGGCGGCAGTACCCTCGCGGATCATGATGAACTGGCCCCGCTGCAACTTGGCGATGGCGTCATTCAGGTCGTGGCACTCATGGTCGGAGTACACGCCCGCCGCCACATAGGCGTTCAGGTCGTTGCCGGTCAGATCGGGCGCGTGACCGTCGATCTTCTTGTGATGGGCCTGACTGGCCACGATCTTGGACACCACGTCCGCGTCGCCGTGGATGACGCCGTAGGAGTTCATCATTTCCGCAAGGCCCTGCACGCGAGGATGGTCATAGAAGGAGTCGATGGCCCGGTAGTCCAGATTGGCGCCGGACTCATCCATGGGCGTGGCGGGCACGCAGGAGGGCAGCATGAACCGCACATCCACCGGCAAGTCCTCCGTGGCCTGTAACATGTACTCGATGCCGTCGGTGCCCATGACGTTGGCGATCTCGTGGGGGTCGGTAATGACAGTGGTTGTACCGTGGGGCAGTACCGCCTTGGCAAATTCCGTGGGGCTGACCAGTGAGCTTTCCAGGTGAATGTGGGCATCCACAAAGCCCGGCAGCACGATCTTGCCGGACACGTCCACCTCCACATCGCCGTGGTATTCGCCCATACCTACGATCAATCCCTCGGCCACGGCGATATCCGCCTGACACAATTCATTGGAAAACACATTGACATATGTGGCGTTTTTCAGTACCAGATCCGCCGGGCGGCGGCCTGACGCCACCTCGATGACGTGAAGCTTCTTATTCAGCTTGCGGTTGATCTTGCCGGCATAGCTCTCTTTTACTGCCATAATATGACCTCCATCGCAATAAATTATATTGATTTCTCATATTAGCACGATTTATCGCAAATGTCCATTTCAAAATTATGACAATAATCGGAAAAAGATAAGCAGCGATAATAACAGCGCCGTCCCGCTGACGCGGGACGGCGCTGTGCGCGCATTTTTACTTTTTCACCGTGCCATCGGCATTGAACACCGGCAGTTTGCCCAGGAACATGATGTCCTTGCGGTCAGCCGCGCCGCCCTCGGCCAGTACGGCGATCTTGGCCACCACTTCGCCGCCGGCCTTGTGGACCAGCGCCTCCATCGCCTTCAGACTGCCGCCGGTGGAGATCACATCGTCCATGATGACGATCTTCTTACCGCGGATCAGTGCCGCGTCGTCGCTGCCCAGATACAGCATCTGCTGGGCCAGCGTGGTAATGGACTGGTCCGCCACAGAGATCGGATCGGGCATATAGACCTTGGGACCCTTGCGGGCGATAAAGTACTTCTTCGCGCCGCTCTGGCGTGCCATTTCGTGGATGAGGGGGATCGACTTGGCCTCGGCCGTGAAGAGGTAGTCGTATTCAATGCCCTCCAGCTTCTTGAGCATGGCGGCGGCGGCGGCCTCAGTGACCTCGGCGTCACCAAAGCAGATGAAAGCGCCGATATAAAGATCATCCGTTACCTTACAGATGGGAAGCTCACGCTTCAGACCGGCAATGGTCATGGTATACGTCATTATCATATTCTCCTTTTCCCTGAATCGATCGGGTGGGCATCCAGCCAACACAATATTATAAGATGCTGGCGGAAAATGTCAAGATGCCATCAGGAAAAACAGGCCCCCGTTGTTCAAAAACGCAAATATGTGTTGCACTTTAAATGGTAAAACGACAATTTGCACAAATTTCCCTCACGATTTTTTACTATAGCCACATGGAAAATTCGTCCGTTTCCTCTTGAGAAATCCCGAAAACCGTGTTATCATCAAAGGCGATGGAATAGGGTCCGTCAAACGTTCCCCAAACACTGAGGAATAAAATTTGAGGAGGCAATTATTATGAATGCTTATCTGGCAAGCGTGCTGGAAAACGTCAAGACCAAGCACGGCAATGAGCCCGAATTCGTCCAGACCGTTGAGGAAGTTCTGTCCTCTCTGGAGCCTGTGATCGAGAAGCACCCCGAATATGAGAAGGTCGATCTGCTGGGCCGTATGGTCGAGCCCGAGCGTATGTTCACCTTCCGCGTTGTGTGGTGCGACGACAACGGCCAGTGGCACACCAACCGCGGCTGGCGCTGCCAGTTCAACGGCGCGATCGGCCCCTACAAGGGCGGCCTGCGTTTCCAGAAGAACGTGTATGAGGGCATCATCAAGTTCCTGGGCTTCGAGCAGACCTTCAAGAACAGCCTGACCGGTCTGCCCATCGGCGGCGCCAAGGGCGGTTCCGACTTCGATCCCGCCGGCAAGTCCGACGCCGAGGTCATGCGTTTCTGCCAGAGCTTCATGACCGCTCTGTATCGTTACATCGGGCCCGACATCGACGTTCCCGCCGGTGACATGGGCGTGGGCGGCCGCGAGATCGGCTACCTGTACGGCCAGTACCGCCGCCTGAAGGGCGTGTGGGAGAACGGCGTCCTGACCGGTAAGGGCATGAGCTACGGCGGCTCCCTGATCCGTCCCGAGGCCACCGGCTACGGCGCTATGTACTATCTGCAGGAAGTCCTGAAGCACGAGAACGACACCATCGAGGGCAAGCGTATCGCCATCTCCGGTTACGGCAACGTGGGCTGGGGCATCATGAAGAAGGCCGCTCAGCTGGGCGCCAAGGTCACCTACTTCGCAGGTCCCGACGGTTACGTTCACGATCCCGACGGCGTGATCACCGACGAGAAGCTGAACTTCATCCTCGAGATGCGCGCCAAGGATCCTATGCACTGCAAGCCTTATGCTGACAAGTTCGGCTGCGAGTTCGTCGCCGGTGAGAAGTGCTGGGGCGTCAAGGATGTTGACGTTTATATGCCCGCCGCTATGCAGAACGACGTTAAGATGGAGTCCGCTGAGAAGATCGCTGCTTCCGGCGTGAAGTACTACATCGAGGTCGCCAATATGCCCACCACCAACGAGGCTCTGAACTTCCTGCGTCAGCAGAAGCACATCATCGTTGCGCCTTCCAAGGCTGTTAATGCCGGCGGCGTGGGCGTCTCCGCTCTGGAAATGTCCCAGAACTCCGAGCGTCTGGTCTGGACCGCCGACGAGGTCGACCATCAGCTGCACAAGATGATGGAGAACATCCACAAGGTGTCCGCCGAGGCCGCCGAGGAGTACGGTCTGGGTTACGATCTGGTGGCTGGCGCCAATATCGCCGGCTTCAAGAAGGTCGCCGAGGCTATGATGGAGCAGGGCTGCTTCTAAGCCGAACGTCATCATTCGTATATAACGCACATAGTCAAGACCACCCCTCTAAGGGGTGGTCTTGTCATAGTCTTATCGCTGCATAAAGCTGCCAGCGTCCGAGAGACGCTGACAGCTTTATCTCATATGACCTGACCGCCTGACCGGCAGCAGGCGGTCTTTTGGTATGCGCCGCGGGCTTTTGCGCAAAGCTGTTCCGGAACCTGTAGCGTGTGCTGCTTCATGCTTCTCTCGCTTTACAGCGCGCACTTTCCACGGGGCAGATATGTTCCCTTCACATCCCGCACCGCGCCCTGTTCTACCGCCAGCTCCCCCCGCAGATAAACGGTGGCGATGCTGCCGGAGGTACGGAACCCCTCAAAGGGTGTATAGTCGCAGCGGGATACCATATCGGCAGCGCGCAGCGTGTGGTCCGCCACCGGGTCGTATACCACGATATCCGCATCCGCGCCGGGGGCAATGCAGCCCTTGCGGGGATAGAGGCCATACAGCTTGGCGGGATTCTCACTGAGGACGCGGCACAGCGTGGGCAGGTCGATGCGGCCCGCCGCCACGCCGGCGGTATATACCACCTCGCCACGGGTCTCCACGCCGGGAAGGCCGCCGGGAATGGTGGTGAAATCTCCCTGTCCCGCCAGCTTCTGCCTGGTGGTGAAAGAGCAGTGGTCGGTGGAGATGGTGTTGACCCGTCCCTCCTTCAAGCCCGCCCACAGAGCGTCCTGATCCGTCTTTTTGCGAATAGGAGGAGAGCACACGAACTTGGCGGATTCCAGCCAGTCCTGCTGATAGTACACGCTGTCCTCCAGCGCCAGATACTGGGGGCAGGTCTCGGAATAGACGGTCTGTCCCCGGCCGCGGGCCTGATCGATCTCACCGAGGGCGGCGGCATTGGTGGTATGGACGATCACCACCGGGGCCTCCGCCGCCTGGGCGATCCGCAGAATACGGCCTACGGCCTCGGCCTCCAGATAGTCCGGCCGGGTCTGGGGATGGCAGGCCACTGTATTTTCACCCTTTGCCTTTTTCTCCGCCACCAGCGCGTCGATCACACCGCTGTTTTCACAGTGGACACCGCAGATGCCGCCCCGGTCCTTCAGCGCCTTCAGCGCCCGGTACAGGTCGCCGTCCGGCAGCATCATGGCGGGATAGGTCATATACATCTTAAAAGAGGTGATACCGGCGGCGAACATGTCGTCCAGCTCTCCCTCAATGCCCTCGTTCCAATCGTCAATGGTCATGTGGAAGCCATAGTCGCAGTGGCAGTCCGCTGCCTTCTTCCGCCACAGCGCCAGACCATACGCCAGTGTTTCTCCTTTGTTGGGGCAGGCAAAGTCGATGACAGTGGTGGTGCCGCCCCGCAGAGCGGAACGGCTTCCGCTTTCAAAATCATCGGCGGTGGTGGTATTGCACACGTCCAGATCAAAATGCGTGTGTGCATCAATGAACCCCGGCAGCAGCAGCTTACCGGTCACGTCCACCCGCTCCGCGTCAGGCGCGTCGATATGCGGCGCGACGGACACGATCTTTTCGCCGTCCACCAGTACATCGGCATCGACAACAGCGCTGCCGCTGACCACACGGCCGCCGGTAAAGAGTCGTTTCATGGGAAAGTGCCTCCTTGTTTTTACATATAGTGTATTCATTATACCATTCCGCTTCCTGCGTTGGTATAAAAAATTTTTGTTTTTTGAAAAAATTTCGGTGAAAAAAGAGTGTATTTCAAAATAATCCCGTATAATAGAATGAGGAAAAATTTCAGCGTCCATGCGGAAAGGAGGATCCGCCATGTTTTCCCAAAGCTTTCTGGACGAGCTGATCGCCCGCAATGATATTGTGGATGTGGTGGGATCCTATGTGGCGCTGACGCCCAAGGGCGGCAGCTATTGGGGCTGTTGTCCCTTCCATAACGAAAAGACCCCCTCTTTCCATGTGCTGCAAGACAAGCAGTTCTATCACTGCTTCGGCTGCAAAAAGGGCGGCGGCGTTATCAACTTCATCATGGAGATCGAAAACCTGTCCTATCCCGACGCCATCCGTTTTCTGGCCAAGCGCGCCAATATGGAGGTGCCGGAGGACCATGAATCCGCTGACGCAGACCGTCTGCGCAAGCGGCTGCTGGCCTTGAACCGGGACGCGGCACGGTGGTACTATGACATACTGCAAAGCAGTGACGGCGCGGCAGTACGGGCCTATCTTGAAAAAAGGGCCATTCAGCGGAAGATCGCGGTACGCTTCGGCATGGGCGCGTCGCCGGACAGCTGGGATGCCCTGCTGCGGGCCATGACCGCCAAGGGCTACACCAAGCAGGAGCTGCTGACGGCGGGACTGATCGTGGCCAACAAAAGCGGCGGCTTCTATGATAAATTCCGCAACCGGCTGATGCTGCCGGTGATCGACGTGCGGGGCGATGTGGTGGGCTTCGGCAGCCGCGTCATCGACAAATCCGAGCCAAAATACATGAACAGCACGGAAACGCCGGTCTACAGCAAGCGGCGGGTACTGTACGGGCTGAATCTGGCAAAGAAAACAAAACGTCCCAACATGATCCTGTGTGAGGGAAACCTGGATGTGGTGACATTGCACCAAGCGGGCTTTGACAATGCTGTGGCCTCCATGGGTACGGCGCTGACCACCGAGCAGCTTCGTCTCCTGGGACGGTATAGCAAGGATCTGGTGCTGTGCTATGATAACGACAATGCCGGCCAACTGGCTACCCAGCGGGCACTGGAGATGCTGAACAACACCGAATTTTCCGTGCGGGTGCTGACGCTGCCCCGGCGGCTGGTGAACGGCGAGTATGTGAAGCAGGACGCCGACGATTTCATCAAGTTTCAGGGCGCGCCAGCCTTTGAGCGACTGCTGAGCGGCAGTGAGAACGGCGTGGAATTTCGTATGGCGCAGGTAGCCGCAAAATATGATCTGCGCAGCGACCAGGGCCGTATCGACTACACCGCGGAGATCAGTCAGGTGCTGTCTGAACTGGACAACGCCGTGGAGCGGGAGGTCTATGCAGGCCGTGCCGCCGAAACCGCCGGGCTTTCACCGGAGGCCATGCGGCAGGAGGTAGAGCGGGCCGCGCGGCGGCGCCGGTACAATGACCGCAGAAAGCGGGAGCGGCAGGAGCTGAACCCTGCGCTGGCCATGCAGCCGGTGCAGCGGGGCAGCCGCTATACCAATCTGCGCAGCGCCATGGCGGAGGAAGGCGTGATCCGCCTGCTGCATCTGGATCCCACGCTGTTCGGCGACATGCCGCCCCTGCAGCCGGAAGAGTTCTCCTCTCCCCTGCTGGGCAAAATATACGGCGCTATGTGGCGGCAGCGGGGCAATCGCAGCGGCCTGTCGGCACTGACAGGAGAACTGTCCGGCGACGAGATGAGCCACCTGACCACGCTGCTGCAAAAACCGGAATCCACCGCCAACGCCGCCCAGGCGCTGACGGACTACATACGGGTGATCCGTGAGGAGCAGGCCAAACGGGATGCTTCCGGATTGGATCCCCTGTTATTGGCACAGGAGACATTCAAAGACAAGAAACGATATGGAGGAAAGCGCACATGACCGACAAGACGTACACCCAGAAGGAGCTGGAGGAAATGGCCAACGCCCTGCTGGCAGAGGATGATAAAAAAGGCAGCGGAAAAGCCGCCGAAACCGCCGCAGGCGATACCGGATCCAAGGATGCCGACGCCAAGAAGGAGAAGGGCAAGCTGGATGATAAGACCATTGCCTCTCTGCCTGCCGCCGCGCTGATCATGGCCAATGAAAAGCTGCGGGACATGCTGTCCAAGGGCAAGAAAAAGGGCAAACTGGATGCCAATGAGGTCAGTGATGTACTGGACGAAATGGATCTGGAGAGCGAGCAGATGGACCGCATCTACGATTCACTGGAAGCGCTGGGCATCGAGGTCGGCACCGAAGAGTTCCTGGCCAGCATCGATGATGATATCGAGCCGCCCATGGAGGAGATCGCCGAGATCGAGGAAGAGGAGCTGGTGGATCCCAACACACTGGTGGACAGCTTCAACATTGACGATCCTGTGCGCATGTACCTGAAGGAGATCGGCCGCGTACCATTGCTGAGCGCTGACGAAGAGGTGGTGCTGGCCACCGCCATGTCTGCCGGACGGGCCGCCCAGGAGCGCATTGACGAAGCCGCCGAAAACGGAGAAACCATCCCGGACGAGGAGCTGGCCCAGCTGAAGAAAGACATCAAGGCAGGCAGCAAAGGCAAGCAGAAGCTGGCCGAGGCCAACCTGCGCCTGGTGGTATCCATTGCCAAGCGGTATGTGGGCCGCGGCATGCTGTTTCTGGATCTGATCCAGGAGGGCAACCTGGGTCTGATCAAGGCGGTGGAAAAGTTTGACTATACCAAGGGCTACAAGTTCTCCACCTACGCGACCTGGTGGATCCGTCAGGCCATTACCCGCGCCATCGCTGACCAGGCCCGCACCATCCGCATTCCCGTACATATGGTGGAGACCATCAACAAGGTCATCCGGGTCAGCCGCCAGCTGCTGCAGCAGCTGGGCCACGATCCCACGCCGGAGGAGATCTCCGCCGAAATGGGCATGCCGGTGGATAAGGTACGGGAGATCCTGAAGATCGCGCAGGAGCCGGTATCGCTGGAAACGCCCATCGGCGAGGAGGAGGACAGCCATCTGGGCGACTTCATTCCCGACGAAGGCGCTTCTGAACCCAGCGAGGCTGCCAGCTTCACACTGCTGAAGGAGCAGCTGGTAGACGTGCTCAGCACCCTGACGCCCCGTGAGGAAAAGGTGCTGAAGCTGCGCTTCGGCATTGAGGATGGCCGCACCCGCACGTTGGAGGAGGTCGGCAAGGAGTTCAACGTCACCCGTGAGCGCATCCGCCAGATCGAGGCAAAGGCCCTGCGCAAGCTCCGCCACCCCAGCCGCAGCAAAAAGCTGAAGGACTTTTTGAATTAAGGGGGACTTTCCATGATCCTTGATTTCAGCGCCATGACCGCCAGCACCGTCCCGCACTTCAAGGGCGGCGAAGGCGAGGCCATCGTCCGCAAATTTGACGATCCCCGTATGGGCGCGGTGGTACACCTGACACTGCCGGCAGGTTCCTCCATCGGTCTGCACACGCACACCGGCAACTGCGAGATCATTTATGTGCTTTCCGGCTGCGGAACGTGCATCGACGGCGACACGGAATATCCCGTTTTCGCAGGCATGTGCCACTACTGCCCGGAGGGACATACCCACAGCATCCGCAATACCGGCAGCGCCCCGTTGGAGCTGCTGGGCGTGCTGCCGGTGGTAAAATGACGCGCCCCTACTTCAGAAAGAGAAAGGAGTCCTGAGTTATGCTGGACGCCACGTTGGGATACATTCTCTGCTGCCAATCTCCCACGCTGTTTCTGGCAGCAGCCTTGCTGCTTATCTGCTACTTTGCCCGGCGGCGTGCCCATCATGCCCGAGCCATACTGGATCTGGTGCTGTGCATTCTGTGCGCCGCTGCCGGTGTGGCGCTGTATTTCCTGGGAATGGGCAGAGGATACTTCTCCATCCGGGATTTCTATGAGATCCGCACACCGGCCTGGATCGGCATGGCCGCGGCAGCGGTCATTGCCGTCTGGTTGGCCATTCGCGCCTTTCTGGCAGCCAATCGCCGCCGCAGGGCGGAAAAGGAGGCCAACCGTGCCGCCAACGCGGAAGCGCATCAGCGGGAAGAAGAAGCCAAAGCTGCCGCAAAGCAGCAGGCTGAACTGGAAAAAGCCGCTAATGCCGCCGCTGTCGCCCATATCAGCGAGTCGGTGGACCAGGTGCTGACAGAAGGCTCAGATACCGCGCCGGCCCCCGGGCCAGCGTTTCCGCCGCCAATGTCCGATCCCCCGCTGCCGGATCCCGCGCAGCCTATCGAGCTGACGCTGGAGGAAAAATAAAGATAAAAGTATCCCTCCGCAGCTGCGGAGGGATACTTTTATCTTTATTTCAGCGAATCTGCCCGCTCAATCAAACCCAAACATGCCCATGATGCGGTGGTACAGATCCTTGTGCTCTTCATACCAGTCCTTACGCTCCCGCAGCAGCCGCTCAGCATCGGCATATTCCTCCAATGCCTGGCTTGTCTCCAGATAACCGCGGGTGAGGACCCGCATCCGCTTGCTCATATACTGCATAATGCTCATGATCTTGGCAGGCCGCTCCTGAAAATAGTGGCCGAAGTTGTCATGGGTAATCACGCTGCACGCCGTTTTCTCCAGCGCCACGGCAGTGGCGTTCTGCGGCCGGCTCTCCAAAAAGCCCACAATGCCGAAAAAGCCGTCCGCCTCCACCTCGTTCAGCAAACGCTGCGTAGGCTTATGATAGTCCACATATAGGGCCACCTGACCCCACAACACGTCAAAAATCGCGGAAACATAATCGCCCTGCTGATAAATGACCTCTCCCTTTTTGAAGATCCTCTCTCCCGCTTCCGGATGGTTCGTCACAGACCTCGCCGCCTTTCCACTATAAAATCGATCGCAACGCTTTAGAACATCTTATCCACGTATGCGTTCAGTTTTTTGGCATCAAAACAGTCTTTATAGGTATTCTTGAAGCGCTGCACCGTCAGAGAATTGAACTGTGTCACCTTACGGTACTTCATAACACCGGCCACCAGACCAAACAGCGCGCAGATCGGACCGTAGGGCAGCATTTTGACACAGGTATACGCCAGCGCCGCCACCACGATCACCGAAACGATCACACCGGCCAGCTGCTTTTTCGGCTGAATGACCTTGACCTCCTCGGCGCTGATGATACCCTCGTCGATCATGGTCTGGGCGAAGCGCTTCTGCACACCGAACATGGATACCGCCGAAAGCACAATGGGCGCCACCGCGAAAAAGGAAAACAGCGTAATAACCGCGTTCCAAAGAAAAATACCAAATCCTTCCATATTACCCATAGAATTATTTCCTCCGTTTTCTCCGTAATAAATTTTGACTCATCTGTAAGGACAAACACGCCCTTGCTATTCAGTGGTATACAAAAAACGCACATCCTCCCGTCCGGTCAGATACAGCAGATGACTGTACCGCAGGGAGAAGGACACCGTATCGCCCACCCGCAAATGGCGGGGACAGTCGGTCACGTCCAGAATACAGTGATCCGAGCTGCCGCCTACCACGGTGATGCCGCTCTCACGCGGCTCCAGCGTTTCCAGCTCGCCCACGTCGGCCCGGCCCAGCGCCAGCAGCGCCCGGCGGCGGACGCCGCAGTCCTCATACACTGGCTTCCGGCCAAAGGCATCGATGCAAAACTCCCCCTGCGGATAACTTGGCTTCTCGCGCGCCTCGATGACCTCCGCCGTCAGCGTAAAGGTATCAGTACGGAGATAGTCCATGTCCGCGATATGCCACAGGTTTTGCAGGTCGTAGCTCAGCAGGATGTTTTCACCGATGCGCAGATGGTTGATGCCCCGCGGCATCGTGTCCCAATGGACCAGCGTGTAAGAGCTGGTAGCGCCGCCGGAGACGATCTCCAGCTTGCGGCCGATGGCCGTCTCTGCCTGCCGGGCCAGTGCCGTCAGCTGCTCCATTTTTTCCGGAGTCGGCCGGATAGAGCCGTAGCAGCTCAGATTCACGCCAATGCCTGCCAGATGGACGTGGGCCAGGTCACGCTCCACATGCACGCAGGCGTCGAGCAGCTCCTCCTGATCCCAGAAGCCCTCCCGCAGGTCCCCCAGATCCGCCATAATAATAACGCTGTGTTCCCTGCCCTGCCGCCGGCATTCCCGCTCCAGCGCGTCCAGCGTGACCCGTTCGCTTTGCAGCGACATGTCACACAGCGCCACGGTATCCGCCAGCTCCGACAGACCGGGGATCCGGATCAGAAGGAACGGCCCCTCCACACCTGCGGCACGGCAGCGGGCAACCTGTTCCAGCCGGCTGGTGCCGATCTGGTCCACGCCTGCCCTGCGCATCACGCGAGCCACCTCCGGCATGCCGCCCACGCCCTTGATGATGCCGCACACATGGATGCCGCGGGCCTTGCAGCGGGAAACGACCTGCTCCGCGTTATGATACAGCCTGTCCAGATGGATCTCCAGACAGGGAAATTGCCGGTTCATGGTATTCACCTCATTTTTATCAGTACCGTTTAGTATACCATACTCCTTTCCATAAAGCCACACAATTTTTTGTTTACCGGCGAAAAGTCCCTCCGAGCGGAAAGTTCACACTTATGACTTGCAAAAACCTGTCCTATTGCCTATAATCGTGCATAGCATGAGAGAGAAACATCCACCGCGGTGAGAAAGGAAGTATTTCATGAAAAAATTACTGTGTTTTGCGGCGGCGCTGGCAGCGATGACGATGCTGCTGGCGGGCTGCCATAAGCATGTCTCCTCCGCTCCGGCTACCTGCACAGAGCCGGAGGTATGTACTGAATGCGGCAAGGTAATGACCGAGGCGCTGGGCCATGAACCGGGGCCGGAGGCCACCTGCGCCGCCCCTCAGACCTGTCTGCGCTGCGGCATTGAGCTGTCTCCCCAGCTGAGCCACACCTCCAACGGTCCCGCGACATGCACGGAACCAGAGACCTGTGCCCTATGCGGCGCGGTCATTCGTCCGGCACTGGGCCACACAGTGGGCGAGGATGGCGTATGCAGCACCTGCGGCGTACAGGTGGTCCCAGCGGGGCAGCGGTACATCGCTCCCGGTAAAGGCGGCGCAGTCTCTTCGGATGACGCGGCAAACGTTACGGCGGAGACCGCCAATGACGGCCACTATCACAACAATATCGCCGCCTATTACGCCAACGCGGTGCTGGTATGCGGCGACTACGGCGTGGAGTATTTTGACCCGGATCCCACCGGCTCCAGTGCCTACGCCGATACGGTGAACCAATTCGCCGCCAGATATCCCAATATCCATGTCAGCTGCCTGCTGACCCCCAAGTGCTGCGCCTACCATTCCCCGTCAGACTACAGCGATCCCCATGACGATATTGCCAGCTTTATCCGTTCCACCTACGACATGATGGACAGCTCCGTGACCACGGTGGACTGCATGGGCCTGATGGATCAGCACGCGGGTGAATACATGTTCTACCGCACGGATCATCACTGGACCAGTCTGGGCGCTTACTACGCTTCGGCAGCCTACTGCCAGGCCAACGGCATCACCCCCTACGGGCTGGACAGCTATGACACGGTGATCCGCACCGGCTATACCGGATCGCTGTATATGTACGGCGGCCATCCGGCGGAGCTGAAGGCCAATCCCGACTATTCCGTGGCCCGGTTCCCTCACGCGGGCTATTCCATGGTGTATTATCGGGACGGCGTACAGTATAACGGACAGGCCGTCAACGGCGGCGTCAGTGACTATGCCGGTATGTTCCTGTGCGGCGACCAGCCTCTGACGGTCATCACGACGGACAATAAGAACGGCAAAACGCTGCTGGTATTCAAAGAATCCTATGGAAACGCCTTTGTTCCCTACATGATCGACTATTATGAACGGATCGTCGTTGCGGATATCCGTGAGGACGTGGGCAGCATCAGCGGCATCATTTCCCAGTACGGCGTTACCGACGCGCTGATCATCAACAACTGTCAGGCTGCCACCAGCCTGCGGAGCAATCTGGAGAGCCGGGCGCTTTCCTGACATACCAACGATACAAGGAGGAATCTTCCATGAGTGAAAAAAGCAAGCTGAGCAAGGAACTGCTGTATGCCCCCCAGAATGGTTATGACCGTTTACCGGAAGGCGAAAAGGCCGCCATGCACAATTACTGCGAAGCCTATAAGGATTTTCTGAACCACGGCAAGACGGAGCGTCTGTGCGTAGACTATTGCATCGAGCTGGCCAGGGCCAACGGCTTTGTGGCGTTCAGACCCGGCATGTCCCTGAAGACCGGCGACAAGGTATACTGCAACAACCGGGGGAAGGGCATTATGCTGGCGGTGATCGGCCGTGAGCCGCTGTCCAAAGGCGCCAATATTGCCGCCGCCCACACCGACGCGCCCCGTCTGGATCTGAAGCCCCGCCCCCTCTATGAGGAAGCGGAGATGGCCTATCTCAAGACCCACCATTACGGCGGCATCCGCAAATACCAGTGGGTCACCATCCCGCTGGAGCTGCACGGCGTGGTGACGCTGGCGGACGGCACGGTGCTGCCTGTCCACATTGGCGACAAGCCGGAGGATCCGCAGTTTATCATCAACGATCTGCTGCCCCATCTGGGGCGGGAGCAGGGTAAAAAGCCGCTGAATGAGGCCATTCCCAGTGAGAGCCTGAACATTCTGGTGGGCTCCATGCCTGTGGAGGACGAGGACGAGAAGTCCCGCTTCAAGCTGGCTGTGATGCAGCTGCTCCACGAGAAGTACGGCATGGTGGAGGAGGACTTCATTTCCGCCGAGCTGGAAGCCGTTCCCGCCGGTCACGCCCGCGATATAGGCTTCGATCGCAGCTTCATCACCAGCTACGGCCACGATGACCGTGTATGCGCCTATGCCGAGCTGGCAGGCCTGTTTGACGCAAAATCGCCTGAACGTACCGCCGTGTGCATTTTTGCCGACAAGGAGGAGATCGGCAGCGAGGGCGTATCCGGTATGCTGTCCGCCGCTTTTGACAAGTTTATGGGTGAGCTGTGCGATACCCAGGGCGTGCTGCTGCGGGACTGCTTTGCCAACTCCTTCTGCGTCAGCGCCGATGTGACCGCCGCTTATGATCCCAACTTTGCCGAGGTGTATGACAAGCGCAATTCCGCCTTTATCAACTACGGCGTAGGCCTGTGCAAGTATACCGGCGCAGGCGGCAAGTCCGGCGCGTCCGACGCCAGTGCCGAGGTGGTGGGCAAGCTGCGCCGCCTGCTGAATGAGGAGCACGTATTCTGGCAGATGGCAGAGCTGGGCAAGACCGATGCCGGCGGCGGCGGTACGGTGGCCAAATTCATGGCCCAGCGGAATATCGACACCATTGACGCAGGCGTGCCGGTACTGAGCATGCATGCTCCCTATGAAACCGTAGCCAAGCTGGACTGCTACATGACCTACCGCTGCATGAAGGCGGTATTTGAGAAAGCGTAACACCCCGTAAAAATCCGCCCTCAGCTGAGGGTGGATTTTTTCTGCCGTTTGTGGTAGGATGATGGCAATAAAAGCAGGAGGTAGATCCATGAAAAAGAGATTGACCGCGTGGCTGCTGACGTTGATAATGGCGCTGACGCTGGTGGGCTGTGCGAATAACGTTACAGTCATCACCGGAGAGCGGGAGAACCAGCCGCAGCAGGAGGATACGCTGCCGGATGACGCGCAGCCCGCTGATACACTGGAGGACGGCGGTACGGATGTCCCTGCCATTGACGAGGACGGCAGCTATACCTCCAAGGAGGATGTAGCGCTGTATATCCACACCTACGGCCGCCTGCCGGAAAACTTTATCACCAAGAAAGAGGCACAGGCGCTGGGCTGGAGCGGCGGCTCACTGGAGCCTTACGCCCCCGGAAAATGCATTGGCGGCAGCCGGTTCGGCAACTACGAGGGCCTGCTGCCGGAGGCCGCGGGCCGCACCTATACCGAGTGCGACATCAACACGCTGGGCGCGGACAAACGGGGCGCGGAGCGGATCGTGTTCTCCAATGACGGCCTGATCTACTATACCGGCGACCACTACGAGAGCTTTGAGCTGCTGTACGGGGAGGAATGACCATGCGATTCATACTGGATGGCGGCAGCGTGGGCAGCCGCGAGATCCTGCACCGGACACTGGCGGCGGGGCTGCGGTTCCCCGACTGGTACGGCGGTAATCTGGACGCGCTCCACGACTGCCTGACGGATATGACGGAGCCGGTAGAGCTGGTGATCCGTGACAGCAGCGCGCTGGACGCGGCGCTGGGAGGATACGCCGCCGCTTTCCGGCAGGTACTGGCGGACTGCGCCACGGAAAACGATCTGTTTTCCGTGGTATGGGAGCCGTAAAGCATAAAAAAAGGAGGCCGTCGGCCTCCTTTTTTTATGCTTCTTTGTTGGGAATGGTCACACAGATGGATGTGCCCTGACCGGGTGTGCTGTCCAGATGGATGGCGCCGCCCAGATCCTGCACCGCGTGCTTGACGATGGACAGGCCAAGACCTGTGCCGCCGCTTTGGCGGGAATGGCTTTTATCCACCCGATAAAACCGCTCAAACACACGACTCTGATGCTCGGCCGGGATACCGATGCCGGTATCGGACACCACCAGCGCCGCGCCGCCTGCCGTAGGACTGACCTCGACTGTCACACGCCCGCCTGGGACGTTGTACTTGATGGCGTTGTCGCAGAGGTTATACAGGATCTCTGACAGAAGCCGCCGCACACTGCGGACGGCGACGGCCTCTCCGGTGACGGAGATCGTCACATTTTTGGCGGCAGCCGCGTCGTGCAGGGTCGCGACAGTCTCCTCCGCCAGCGGCCACAGCGCTATGCTTTCCGTGGGCAGCTCCACCCCCTCGTCCAGCTGGGACAGGCGGATGATATCCTCGATCAGCGTCACCAGCCGCGCGGCCTCGCTGCGGATGCGGCCCACAAACACCGGCATATCCTCGGGCTTCACCAAGCCGTTTTCCATCAGCTCCGCGCTGCCCATGATGGATTGCAGCGGGGTTTTCAGCTCATGGGACACATTGGCGGTAAACTCCCGGCGATTACGCTGGGCCATTGCCTGCTCCGTCACGTCGAAGGCCAGCACCACCGCGCCGGTGACGCTGCCTTCAGATTCGATACGGCTGATGTCCAGCTGATACTCCCGTCCGTCCCGCTCTGTATGGATCTCGCTGTGTCCCTGCTCCATAGCGGCTTGCAGGGCATGGCTCACGTCACTGCCCCGTTCAATGGTCAGGAAATTCTGTCCCACGCAATCGCCGCAGGCCTGGAACAATCCTCGGGCCGCCGGGTTGATGCTGAGGATCGTCTCCTCCTCATTCAGCAGTACAAGGCCTTCCTTCATGCTGCCGGTGATCTGCTCAAACTCATCCTGTTTGCGCCGCAGCTCCTGCACCTGCGCGTCGATCTGCCGGCGCTGCTGGTTGATGCGGCCCAGCAGGGGCGACAGCTCCTCATAGGTATCATTATCCAACGGATGCTCCAGATCCAGCTCGTTGAGCGGCTCCACGATATGCCGCGCCAGCCGCCGTGCCAGCAGCGCCGACAGCACCAGCGCCAGCACCAGCACCACCAGAAACGGCTGAAGCATCCCCAGCACCAGCACTCCGGCAGTTGCCCGGCTGATGGAGATACGAAGCACCGTGCCGTCAGTCAGCCGTTGGGCGTGATAGAGGGTCTTTTCCAGCAGCGTTGCGGAATAGCGGCTGCTCTCCCCCTGCCCTGCCAGCAGCGCCTGCTTGATCTCCTGCCGCTGGGCGTGGTTCTCCATAGCGGCGGCCTCCGCCTGCGTATCATACAGCACCGTGCCGTCCGACGCCACCCATGTCAGGCGATAGCGGTCAGAATGGAGCGTGGAAAGATAGGCCGTACCGTCGTCCTCCTGCTCCATGGCAGCGGCGGCCAGACTCAGCTCATCCTTGAGCTGCTGCTCCTGTACGCCGCAAAAGTATTCATACAGGCATCCCATGATAATGACCATGCTGGCCAGCAGCACCGTGCCGGCCGTGATCATCATGGAGCGAAAGATTTTTTTTGTCATGACTTATCCTCCCAACGATAGCCCACGCCCCGCACGGTGGCGATACACGCGCCGCACGTCCCCAGCTTCTGGCGCAGGGTCCGGATATGCATGTCCACCGTGCGGCTCTCGCCTACATAGTCCACGCCCCACACGTCGTTGAACAGCTGGTCCCTGGTATAGGCCATGCCGGGATGGGACAGAAACAGCCGCAGCAGTTCAAATTCCTTGAAGGTCAGCGTGACCCGCCGGCCCTCTGCCGTGACGGTGTGGCCGTCCAGATCCAGCGTGACGCCGCCGCTGGACAGCCGGTGGCTCTGCTGAGCCGGGGCGCAGCGGCGCAGCACCGCCTTGACACGGGAGACCATCTCCATCATCCCGAAGGGCTTCACCAGATAATCGTCAGCCCCCATATCCAGGCTCTGGATCTTATCATATTCCATTCCCTTGGCAGTGGCCATAATAACGGGGATGTCTCTTGTCTGCGGTGTCTGGCGCAGATAGCGCAGCAGTGACACGCCGTCCTCGCCGGGCAGCATCACATCCAGCAGCACCAGCTCCGGCGTCTCCGTTTCCAGCGCCGCCCGGAAGGATGCGCCGTCGGCAAAGCCACGGGCCTGAAACCCCGTGGAAGTCAGCGTATATACCTCGATCTCGCGGATGCTGGCATCATCCTCCACGCACCAGATCATGTCACTTCCTCCTCGTTATGCACACCGGTAACGGCAAACACCACCCATTCGGCAATGTTGGTGGCATGGTCACCGATGCGCTCAAAATACTTTGCGATCATCAAAAGGTCAAGGGCGTATTCGCCATCGTCCGGCCGCTGGGCGATCCAGTCGATCAGCGCGGCCTTGACCTTGCGGAAATCCTCATCCACCACATCGTCCCTGGCAATGACCTCATGGGCCAGCGCGATATCCTGCCGGACGTAGGCGTCCACACTGCCGGTGACCATAGAGATGGCAGCGCGGGCCATGTGGCCCACAAAGGCGCACTCCTCGCCGGAGCGGCCCTTCAGAAAGCTGATGATCTCGGCAATATCCTCCGCCTGATCGCCGATACGCTCCATGTCGGTGATCATTTTCAGGGCGGCGCTGATCTGCCGCAGGTCACGGGCCACTGGCTGCTGCTGCAATAACAGCTTCAGGCACAGGGACTCGATCTCCCGCTCCTTGCGGTCGATCTCGCCGGCGCGGGAGATAACGCGGGCGGCCAGCGCGGTGTCGCCCTCCATCAGGGCCTTGGCAGCGCCGGCGATGACCTCCTCGCACAGCGCGCCCATCTCGATCAGTTCACGGTTCAGCAGCGCCAGCTGCTGGTCAAAATGGCTTCTCATTTATCCAAACCTCCCTGTGATGTAATCCTCCGTCCGCTTGTCGCGGGGCTGGGCAAAGATCTGCTCGGTATCGCCATGCTCCACCAGCTCGCCCAGCAGGAAGAAGGCGGTACGGTCAGATATCCGGGCGGCCTGCTGCATGTTATGGGTCACGATAACAATAGTATACCGTTCTTTCAGCTCCGTTGCAAGCTCTTCTATTTTGGAAGTGGAGATCGGATCCAGCGCGCTGGTAGGCTCGTCCATCAGCAGCACCTGCGGCTCCACCGCCAGCGCACGGGCGATGCACAGCCGCTGCTGCTGACCGCCGGACAGCCCCAGAGCCGATTTCTTCAGCCGGTCCTTCACCTCGTCCCAGATGGCCGCGCCCCGCAGCGACTTCTCCACGATGTCGTCCAGCTTTACTTTGCTGCGCACGCCATGGGTCCGCGGGCCGTAAGCGATGTTGTCATAAATGCTCATGGGAAACGGATTGGGCTTCTGAAACACCATACCGATCTCCTTGCGCAGCCGGTTCACATCCACAGAGGATCCAAAAATGTTCTGCCCCTGATAGCACACCTCGCCGGTGACCCGGACACCGGGGACAAGGTCGTTCATTCGGTTCAGTGTTTTAAGAAAGGTGGACTTTCCGCAGCCGGACGGTCCGATCAGGGCGGTAATGCTCTTTTCCGGGATCGTGATGCTGACGTCCTTCAGCGCCTGAGACTGTCCATACCACAGGCACAGATCGTTGACGGTCAGAATATCGCTCATATGCTTCTCCTCCTTTGGAAGTATTTGCCCACCATTGCGGCGGCAACATCGATGATCAGCGCCAACACCATCAGGATGGCGGCGATGGCGAAGGCCACGTCGAACTCGCCCTGCTCCTTGGCATAGACGTACAGGGCAACAGACAGTGTCGCGCCGGAGCTGTTCAGTGTCTCGCCCAGCGTGCCGTACAGCGTGTGGGCAAATCCGGCGGTATACAGCAGCGCCGCCGTCTCGCCCAGAATACGGCCCACCGCCAGAATACAACCGGTGATCACGCCGTCCACACAGCTCGGCAGCACCACCGTGCGGATGACCCGCCACTTACCCGCGCCAAGCCCGAAAGCGCCCTCCCGATAGCTCTGCGGCACGGTTTTCAGGCTCTCCTGGGTGGTGCGCATGATGGTGGGCAGGTTCATGATCACCAGTGTCATGGCGCCGGCGATCAGGGATTTCTTCATGCCCAGAAACTGGCAGAAGAACATCTGCCCCACCAGGCCGTAGATGATGGAGGGGATGCCGGACAGTGTCTCGGCAGCGTATTCGATGGCCGCCACAACGCGCTTGTTGGCGGCATATTCTGTCAGATAGACCGCCGCGCATACGCCAAGCGGCAGTACGAAAAGCAATGTGGTCAGCACCATACAGACCGTGCTGATGATATCCGGCAGGATCCCGATGGTATCGCTGAGATAGCTTGGCTTGGTGCTCAGCAGCTCCCAGCTCAGGTGCGGCACGCCTTTGGCCAGCACATAGATGATCAGGAACGCCGCCAGCGCGCAGGTCAGTCCGGCACACAGCACCATCAGGCCCCGCATGGTGCCGCCCCAGATCCGGCGGCGGACAGAAAACTTCGTATCATTCATGATTTACTTCTCCTTACTGTGTTTCAGGAAGAAATTCAGTGCCGCGTTGATCAGCATGATGAACAGGAACAGCACCAGCGCGATGGAAAACAGCGCCTGCCGCTGCAAGCCCGCCGCCGCGTAGCCCATCTCACTGGCCACAGCGGTGGTAAGGAAGCGGACGCTCTGGAACAGGGACGGCATGTTGGGTACGTTGCCGGATACCATCATCACCGCCATGGCCTCGCCGATGGCACGGCCTACGCCCAGCACCACCGCCGCGGCGATACCGCTGCGGGCAGCGGGAACGGATACCCGGAACCAGGTCTCCACCGGGGTGGCTCCCAAGGCCAGCGAGGCGTCCTCATACTCACGGGGGACCGCCTCCAGCGCTGTCATGGCCACATTGATGATAGAGGGCAGGATCATGATGGCCAGCACGATGATGGCCGCCAGCAGGCCGGAGCCGTCCGGGATGTGAAAGACTTTTCGGATGCCCGGTACCAGCACCAGCATACCCACCAGGCCGTACACCACCGACGGGATGCCCGCCAGCAGGCTGACTGCCGAGGAGACAACGGCCTTCAGCTTTGCCGGAGCCATCTTAGCCAGGAACACAGCCGTCATAAATCCTATCGGGACACCCAGCACGATAGCGCCTGCCGTGCCGTACACGCTGGTCAGGATAAACGGCAGGATACCGAATTGGGGCGGCGTTCCGTTGGAATCCCACACCGGTCCGAACAGGAATTTGATAAGTCCGATCTCCCGTATAGCCGGAATACCGGAGATGATGAGGTATACGGTGATCAGCAGCACGCAGCCCACCGTTACCAGCCCCATCAGCAGAAACCATCCGTGGATGGCGTTCTCCCAGAATCGTTTTGCTTTCATATGCGCACCTCATACATGCAGGGGAAGGCGACACCCCGCAGGGATGTCGCCTGTCCGCCATTGGTTTTCAGTTGGCAGCCACCGCGCCTGCCGCGGAGATGATGGGCGCCGCGTCAGCGGAAAGGGCGTAATCAAAGAATGCCTGCGCTGCGGGGGAAAGGGCCTTGCCCTCCACGGTCACCAGTACGAAGGGACGCTGCACCGTGTAGCTGCCGTCCTTGACGGTGTCCTCGCTGGGGGTCACGCCGCCCACATTCAGTGCCTTGACGCTGTCCTTGACGGAGGCCAGAGACGCATAGCCGATGGCATCGGGGTTCTGGCTGACAGCGGTGATCACATCGCCGGTGGAGGTCAGCTCCTGCCGGTACTGGCACTTGTCCTTGGTGCCGGTGATAGACTCGAAGCCATCGCGGGTACCGCTGGCCGCCTCACGGCCGATCAGGACGACCTCGGCGTCATTGCCGCCCACATCCTTCCAATTGGTGATCTCGCCGGTGTAGAGCTGTGCGATCTGCTCCAGCGACAGGTCGGAGACGGGGTTGTCAGGGTGCACGATAATGGCGATACCGTCATAGGCCAGGATGGTCTCCTTCAGACCGGCAGCCTTCTCTTCATCCTTCAGCGCACGGGAGGAAAGTCCGATATCGCAGGTTCCCTCCTGCACGGCGGTAATGCCGGAGCCGGAGCCGGTGGGGTTGTAGTTAACGGTCACACCGTCGTTGGCGCCCATGAAAGACTCGCTCAGCGCGCCGATGACTTTTTCCATGGAGGTGGAACCATCGGTGGACACGGTGCCGGTGATGGCGGTGTCCTGATTATCGTCGGGGGTGGTGTTGCTGTCGCTGTTGTTGCCGTCGCTGCCGCAGGCGGCCAGGCTCAGCGCCAGAACCAGCGCCAGCACAAGGGCAATAAACTTCTTCATAATGTATATCTCCTTTTTATTTGGTATCTGTTTGATTTGGGTGTTTCATCCTTACAGCTATCAGCTTACGACCTCCGTGTAAAATGAAAAAGTACGGTCATGTAAAATCCATGTCAAATACCATTCTGCAAAAAAATGTCAGATTTTCCAAAAATAAGTGTTGACATTTCGGCTTATGCTTGCTATAATAAGCAAGCTTGAGTTCGACGGCAACGAAAGCGCAACATGGCCAAGTAGTTCAGTTGGTTAGAACGCCAGCCTGTCACGCTGGAGGTCGAGGGTTCGAGCCCCTTCTTGGTCGCCATATATGCTGCTGTAGCTCAGTAGGTAGAGCGCATCCTTGGTAAGGATGAGGTCGGCGGTTCGAATCCGCCCAGCAGCTCCAAAAAGTCCTGTTTTCGATAGAAAACAGGACTTTTTCTTTGCTTTTTTGGCGGTTTAAGTATGTGGGTCAGGGTGTGGGTCAAATCCGACCCACACCCTGACCCACACGCGGAAACGTGCGGAAAGGTGCAAAGGCCACCGGAGAGGATACTTTGTCTCCTCTCCGGCGTTTTGCATTCTTTTCTGCTTACATCACCTGCGCCATGAAGCTGCCCATGGTCTGCGCGGCTTCGTCATGCTTCTGCCGTGTGGCGTGGGTGTAGGAGCGGAGCGTGAAGCCTGCGTCATAGTGCCCCAGCATACTGCTGACGGTTTTCACGTCCACGCCGTTTTGCAGCGCCAGCGTCGCGAAGGTGTGTCTGAGGTCATGAAAGCGTATGTGCGGCAGTCCTGCGTCTTTCAGAATTTTCTTATGCAGGTTTACGACAGAATCGGGGTAATACATCTCCCCTGTCGCCGGTGACGGGAACATATATGGGTTGTCGGGATGCTTTTTGTGTTCGGCAACCAGCAGATCGACGGCCTCCTGTGGAATGCTAACTTTTCTGACCGATGTCTCCGTTTTGGGCCGTGACAGCGTCAGCTCGCCGTTGGGGTTCTTGACATACTGCTTGCTGACAGAGATGGTCCGATTCTGAACGTCGAGGTCGCTCCACAGCAGCGCCGTCAGCTCTCCTTTTCGCAGACCGCTGACCAGCTCCAGATAAAACATGGGCAGCAAGCCGCGCTTGTCCGCCGCCGCAAGATAGTCCTTGATATGCTCGGGCTTCAGGATCTGCATTTCTACCTTCTGCACCTTGGGCGCAATGCAATCCTCGGTGGGATTGCGTAGAAGCAGTCGCTCTTTCACCGCGCGGTTCAGTGCGTTGTGCAGCATCAGGTGCAGACTGCGGACGGTGGTACTGCTCAAGCCCGGATTGCCATGGCCGCTTTTGCGGTCAATGCGCCCACTTTCCATCAGCTCCTTGTAGAGCTTTTGCAGGTCGTGAGCGGTCAGTTTGGTAAGCTTGATATTGCCGATGCGGGGAATGGCGTATTGCTCGATCATCAGGCGATAGCGATCCGCCGTAGCGACGCGGACGTTGGGCTTGGCGTAGATCTCGTACCAGCTCCGCAGCCATGCGGCCACCGTATACTCCTCGGCGCGGCTGACATCGATCCCTCTGGTGGTCTCTATCGCGGCAGAGAGCTTGGCCTTGCACTCAGCCTGCGTCTTGCCGAGAACGTTTTTTATGATGCGCTTGCCGGTATCAGGGTGGTACCCTGCGGTGTAGCGCCCCTCCCAGCGGCCGTCCGAGCGCTTGCGGATATTGCCCTCGCCGTTGGCGCGTTTCTTTGCCATGGTATCAACTCCTTTTCTTGGTAGCCAACATACATACCACAGCCCGACCTTAATAGCTACGGCTGCACAGGAGAGTTAAGGGAAAGTTATCAATTTGCGCCGCAGGTATTCTTTATTTATGGCGGCACGAAATTTGCACCGCCTGCATGACAATATTCTCCAAATTCAATTTCTTCCTTATTCATGGCGTGTATCCCTCACAAACCGCGCAACCGTGCGGATTTGCGGGGGATTTGTTGCTTTTTAGCGTCAGCAGCCTTTTCAAAAACGGGAATCAGCGTCAGCGAAAGCCTCCCGAAACTGTCCGCACTGCGGGGAGACGTGGCTCGGCTGGTGCGGAAAAGCGCCAGCCGTTTCACCTGCTATACTTTAGGCAGTGCGGATTTTCCGATATATTTCCATTTCAGCTGTATACTTCCGATATATCCTTGTCCAAAAGGGCGATGATATAATAACCTCATGCAGACAGAGGTTCCCTGCTTTCTCCTTGCGGCACTGTCCGCTGTATGGCAGTATGGGACCTCTCCCTCACGAGATTTCATTGATGAGCCGGATGCGAGATCCTTCGCAAATTTCAATGCAGGCTATGACCCGTAAGGACATGAGGAACTGTCTGTGCATCAACAGGAAAGGTGGGAAACAACAACCATGTTCATTGTCGGCATCGATATCGCCAAGCGCAGCCACGAAGCAATTATCATCAACGAGGATGGTCAAATCGTCCGCAAGGCTTTCAGCTTTCGTAATAACTGCACCGGCTACAATCTTCTGTTGGAACAGGTACGGAAGCAAACATATTTAAAAAGTCAAATCATCTTTGCCATGGAGTCTACCGCCCACTATTGGCTGGCGCTCTACGCTAGACTGTCAAAAGACGGATACACTGTCATGGTTCTGAATCCCATTCAATCTCACTCGTTGCGTGAGCTCTATATACGCAAAGCAAAGACGGACGCGAAAGACGCGCTCATCATCGCGGATCTCGTTCGCTTCGGACGCTGTAAAGCCAGCAATGTTCCCCAGGACAAGCTCCTCGCGCTGCGGGAGCTGTGTCGCGGCAGGGCTTACTTAGTCGATGTGGCTGCGGACTTAAAGCGAAAGCTGACAGCGTTGCTGGACAGAATATTTCCTGAATATGAAACGCTGTTTGATCCGATTTTCGGCAAAGCGTCTGTTGCTGTCCTGCGGAAATATCGAACACCGCAGAAAATCAAAAATGCCAATATGAAAAAGCTCACAGAGCTTATTTCAGAAAACAGCGCGGGACATTTTGGCGAGTGGAAGGCGCGTCAATTGAAAGAGGCGGCCAGCAGCAGTTTTGGGATAGAGGATCATTTTGATGTGTACGCTACACTCCTGGACGCGTTTCTGGAGCAAATTCTTTCCCTGACCAGCCAGACGGAACAGCTCGAAAAGCAGATCTCAGACATTCTGGCGGAGTTTGGCTCTCACTTAACATCCATTCCGGGGATCGGCAGCATTTTGGCCGCGACGATCCTCAGCGAAGTCGGTGACATTTCTCGTTTTTCTTCCGCGGATAAGCTGTTGGCTTATGCGGGGTTAGACCCTTCTGTGAAGCAGTCCGGCGAAACCAAGAGCAGTCAAAGCCGGATGTCAAAACGAGGCTCCCCTTATCTGCGCCGAGCGATCTGGCTCGCATCCGGTGTGGCGGTTCAATGTGACCCGATGTTTCGCGCTTACTACGAAAAGAAAACCTCAGAAGGACTGCACTACATGAATGTGATCGGTCATGTCAGCCGAAAAATGACTTCCGTGATTTTCGCTGTTCTCCGGGACGGACAACCTTACCGACCGATTCTGCCCGCCGTTTGATTGACTTGATTATATTCTTATATTCGGCCTCTTCGGAGGCTTGGGTCACTGCGCCTATTTTTAACGTAGCGAATTCAGATAATTGACGATTTTATGCATTGACAAACTCATAGCCGACTGCTCATTTTTCGGCGCGCTGAACCCCTTCCAAAATCCGCCCCAAAGCCGGGGCAGCTATCGTTACCCTCCTGCGTTCCCGTGAGCGCACACAGCGGCCCACAGGGGCGAACACGGGGCTTCCGCCTGCGCTGCCAGCTTCTGCTGCACACGGTGACGCTCAGCGGAGGTCTCAGCCAGATAGAGCTGGTGCCGGTTGTGCTGCGCCGCTCTGCGTAAAACTTAATATTTCCTACTTAGAGGCTTTTTTGTGCTGTCCGAACAAATTGGGGCAGTTCAGACCTTTTGGTCAGTCCCGGCTTTTTATCTTTATCTACAGCGATGCAAATTTTGCGCTGCCCACCGGACGCTTTGCCATCCTTTCCCCTGCCTGCTACAATGACTCCAAAAACAACGGGAGGGCATGGAGATGCGGAAGAGATTGGAGATCACGGAGCGGGAGCTGGCGCGGTTCGCGGGGTATCTGCGGCGGGAGGAGCGGGAAGGCG
>SAMEA104315427__coassemble_445_pt1 | contig 45314 bp, 42 predicted proteins | sample SAMEA104315427__metabat2_low_PE_034 | metagenome-assembled genome bin SAMEA104315427 (sample SAMEA104315427) | gut metagenome | biome: Monkey gut; feature: monkey-associated habitat; material: faeces | place: China | collected 2013 | reverse complement strand
CCGCAGCCAGCTCAGGTCGGCATCCGCCGCGGCGGGGTCGCCGGTCTCGTCCATGTTATCCGTCTGTTTGTCAAGGCTGGGCAGCCGTTTGCCGCCGCTTCCGGCGCTGCCGCTGTCACTGCTGCCGCAGGCAGTCAGCGACAGGGCCATGACCAGTGCCAGCAAAAGGCAAAGCAGTCGTTTCATAGGCACACCCTCCTCAGAACTTGTCGCTGCGGCCGCTGCCTCCGCCGCCGGAGTGGCTGCCGCTGTCCTTGGATATCTTCTGCCGTGTCTCCGTAGTGTGGGTATAGTGGTCGTAGCGCTCCGTCAGATGCAGGCCGTCGGCGGTGACGTATTCATCCGCCTCCACACCCTGCCGGACAGATTTCATCTTCCCCTTCAGGATCAGGCATACCGCCAGCGCCAGTACCACGCCGATCAGGACGCCCTTGCCCAGGGAAGCCGTCAGGGGCTTCTTGACGGGATGGCCCTGGGCAGCCTGCTCCAGAAAATCGCCGCAGGTGGTCAGATATGCGTGGAAACCGCCATACCAGTCGTCGCCGCGGAAATAGCTGAGGTAGTTATCCGCCAGCAGCTCCTGCGCGTATTTGCCGATGGCTTCACCGGCGGCGCCGTTCCGCACATACAGCGCGGCGTCTCTGTCCCACATGCTCAGCAGCAGCAGAACGCCGCTGCGCTCTTCGCCGATGCCGAAGTCCTGCCCGTTGTAAATGTTGGCGGCGGCATCATAGGGATCGCTGCCGTACTCCTCATAATCGGAGACCGTCACCACATACAGGGCGCAGTCATACTGCCACGACAGCTCGTCGGCAATGCCCTCCAGCTGGAGCCACTGCTCCTCCGTCAGCAGTCCCTCCGTGTCGTAGATCAGCATTTCGCCCGGCTGCTGCTCGGCCCACGCGGGAACGGTCAGCGTCAGCGCCGCCAGCAGCGCCAGCAGCAGCGTCAAAATTTTCTTTTTCATGCTCCGTTCCCTCCTTTACAACAGCGAGGCGATGACGGTGGCAATGGCCGCCGCCGGCACGGCAATGGCCGCGAAGGTGCTCCAGAACCTGCCCCACGACATGGGAAGGTCGCCCACCAGACGGCCGGTCTGGCCGTTCATGGCAAACAGGAAGTCCTTGCCGTTCCATTTGGTGTGCAGCATCCACACCGGCAGCAGCGCGTAGTGCACCTTACCCCGCCGCAGCCGGATGTTCTGCCCCCGGGGGATGCAGGCGCTATACTCGCTGGCGCTGTGGCGCAGGGCGGCCTCCAGCGTGGCGGCGCAGCGTCCGTCCGCCCGTTCGCGGCTGTCGGCCACCGACACATCGTACTTATCCGCCAGGAAACCCGGCAGGTACGCGGTGGAGAAGGGCTTCAGCTCCGCGTAGTCATAGGGCTCGATGGAATCCATGTGGTCGTCCGGCATCTTGCTGGACGCGTCCACCGGCACCTTTTCAAAGGCGATGGAGCCGGCCCGGTGCACGTCGTAGTGCTTCGTCTCCGTGATCCGGTAATCCCCTCTGTCATAGGTGTAGGAGATCAGGCCCTCGTAGTCGGCGCTGCCCTCGGCCTCGCCGTCAAACATCCAGAAAGGCACATACACGCCCTTGATCTCCTCGATATGATTGCCGTTGGTGAACGCCTTGGGCAGGAAGGGCTTGCCCTTGTAGTGCTTTTTCAGCGCCGCCACCGCGTCCTCCTTGCTGAGCTTGAAGGGAATGACAAAATCCGGCTTCAGCGCGCCGCTGAACTGCCCCGGTACCACCGTGGGGTTGCCGCAGTAGGGGCAGGAGGTGGCGGCGGTGCTGGCGTCGCAGATCAGCTCCGCGCCGCAGCTGGGGCAGCTGTAGGCTTTCATGCCTTCGCCCTCCGCGCCCCAGTCGCTGGTCATGCCGGAGGTGTCCCAGCCCTGGGCCTCCATTTCCTCTAATTCCTTCCGGCGCTTCTCCGCCTGCGCGTCCGCTTTCTCCGACGCCGCCACGGCGGCAGCCTCCTTGTCCGCGTACAGCTTTTCAATATCCGCCACTTCGTACTGCGCGCCGCAGTAGTCGCATTCCAGCTTTCCTGACGCGCCTACGAAATGCAGCGGGCCGGTACAGGCCGGGCATTTATAGTTGGTCACTTGTGACGCCATATGTATCTTTCTCTCCTTTCGCACGGGAGCGGCATAACGCCGCTCCCGCAGAGCTTATGGAAACGATAGGTCCCGCCGTCTGCCTCAGTCCACAGAGGAGGTAACGGAGAAGAGCGTACCGTCGGCGCTGTTGAACACAGCCAGCACCGCGGGACCGCTGCTGCCCTCGACGTACCAGGTGTAGCGGTACTGCTGCCAGCTCTCAAAATACTGGAACTCGGAGGCGTCCACGCCGATGTGCTCCTTCATATCCTCGTAGGTCATCTTTGCGAACTCAGAGGGGTTGGAAGCCAGACCGTCCATATAGTACTTTCCGGCCTCTGCCAGAACGTCCTGGCTGGCCCGCTCATCGGTGATGGGCTGCAGCTCTTCAGAGGTCATGTCCAGACCGCCGGCCGCGCCGCTGTCGTCTCCGCCGCTGCCGCCGTTATCCTTACCGCCGCAGGCCGCCAGTGTCAGGACCATCATCATGGCCAGCATCAATGCAATGATCTTTTTCATGTTTCGTTTTCCTTTCTTTTCAACATGCGTTGGTTGACAGGTACAGGGAAATGCTTATCCCAGGCGGGTGCCGCAATTCTGGCAGAATCTCTCGCCGTTGGTCTTTGCGCCGCAGCTGGGGCAAAAGCCGGTTTTTCTCTCCGGCTGTTGGGGCGCCGTATACTGGGGCTGCTGCTGCGAATAGGGGTTCTGCTCGGGCTGCCTTGCCTGCTGTGACGGCTGGGGGCGCTGCGCCTGCTGATACTGCCGGGGCTTCTGGGGCGGCTGCCAGCCGTGCTTCTTCACCTGTGCCGCGCCGTAGACGTACAGCACCGGCACCACCAGATTCAGCAGGATGTTCGTGACCGAAAATTCGCCGCCGTTTATGGTGCTTATCACGGTGGAAGCCACGGTGATGGCGGCAACGATGACACCCCACACCACGCACTTGTCAGCGTTCTCGCCGGTCTTGCAGGTTTTCAGGCCCTTGATGCCCGCGATAAACTCCACCACGCACGCAAGGATCGCCAGTGCCAGCGCCACATACAGCAGCAGCGCGGCAGCGTGGGAATCAGCGGCAGCGGCCAGCAGCGCTACTCCCGCGATACCCAGCAGGGCCGACAACGCGCCCAGCGCGCCGCCAATGACCATCAGGATCGATGTTACCTTCAAAAAAGTCTGCCCTTTTGCCATAGAAGTCTCCTTTCACTCGTCCGCGCCGCACACGGCTTTCTCCGGGTCATTCCGCTTCCGGCGGCGCGTATTCGTCCGGGGTCCGGGCGAGGATGTCCCGCAGCAGCGACCGCAGTTCGTCCTCATCACCGTCCTCGTATTCCGCGTATTCCGTCTCGCCCTCCGGCGTTTTCCATGTCACCTCTAACCGGCTGACCGTCTCGTCGGAGACGATAACGCCGTCCTCGCCGTCCTCCGGCTTCGGCATATGCGGACTGCTTTTCAGGCATTGCTCCACACTGGCCCAATCCTCCGCCGTCAAAGGCGCGTCCTCCCGCCGGAGCCGCTCACCTTCCCTCGCGAAATCGCAGGAGGCCGCATACTGTCCGTCCTTCTGCCGGAGGGAGAAGCTGAAGCAGTCGTCGCCGCTCATGGCGTTCCGCGTCCAGTCCAGGCTCTGCAAAGCGGCGTCCTGGGGAAAGTCCAGCAGAAAGGGATTTTCCATGCCGCCCTTGTCGGTGATCTGATGGGTCACAAAGTGCCGGTAAGCCAGTATGCCGCCGACTACCACGGCCGCGCCGATGATCACGCCGATCATGAGCCGCTTCATGGCTCAGGGACGGGGGCTGCCGCAGTTGGCGCAGAACTTGCCCTTGTTGCCGGTCTGGCCGCAGGAGCAGGTCCATTCGCCGGCAGGGCGGGGAGAGCCGCACTCGGCGCAGAATTTACCGGTGTTCACCGCGCCGCAGGCGCACTTCCACTCACCGGCGGGAGCGGGCTTGGGCTGGCCGCATTCGGCGCAGAACTTGCCGGTATTGCCGCTGTGGCCGCAGGCGCAGGTCCAGCCGCCTGCCGCGGGAGCGGGTGCCGCCTGCTGCTGCATCTGCTGTTGCTGCTGCATCTGCTGCCCCATGGCAAACAGGTTCTGAGCGTTCATGCCGCCGGCCTGACCGGCCATATTCATGCCCATGAAGGCCATGGCCGCGCCGCCGGTGTTCTGAGCCGCCATCTTCATGGCGTCGCCCTGGCTGCCCACCAGATGGGCCGCCGCGCGGGTGGGATCCATGAAGGCCGCGTTGCGCTGCATTTCCTTCAGGGACTTCTCGTCCTCTTCGTCCGCCGTCACGCTGGACACGCCGAAGGAGACGATCTCGATGCCACGCAGGTCACGCCATTTCTTGCTGAGCACCTCGTTCAGCGCGTCGGCCAGCTCCATGGTGTGGCCGGGCAGCTGGGAGTAGCGGATGCCGTTCTCGCCGATCTTACAGAAAGCAGGCTGCAAAGCGGTCAGCAGCTCGCTTTTCAGCTGATTGTCCATCTTGTCGCGGGTATAGGCTTCCCCCACGTTGCCGCAGACATTGGTATAGAACAGCACGGGGTTGGTGATGCGATAGCTGTACTCGCCGAAGCAGCGGATGCCCACGTCCATGTCGATACCGGCCCGCTGATCCACCACCCGGAAGGGCACGGGGCTGGGCGTGCCGTACTTGTTGCCCATCAGCTCCTTGGTGTTGAAGTAATAGATACGCTGATCCTTGGGAGGCTCACCGCCGAAGGTGAAGCGATTGGTCATGTTGTCGATCACAGCGCGGATGCTGCCCTTCAGCTCACCGGTGAACAGGGACGGCTCGGTAGACATATCATAGGTAAACTCGCCCGGCTCGGCACAGACCTCGATAATGCGGCCCTGATCCACGATCATCATGCACTGGCCGTCGGCCACGGCGATGACGCTGCCGTTGGTGATCACGTTGTCGCTGCCCTTGGTGTTGCTGCTGCGGCCGGAGGTACGCTTCTGGCCCTTGACAGCCAGCACATTCTCCGGCATGGATTCGCAATAAAAGTACTCTTTCCACTGGTCGGCCATCACACCGCCGACGCTGCCCAATGCCGCTTTGATCAGTCCCATAGTTTTTCTCCTTTTTTATGTATTATTGTAATAAAAATGTACGCTCACGCCCAGGGATCCTGGGCTGCCGGGATACGGATACCGCTGAGAGGACTGGAATACTCCCACAGGAACCACTGGCCGGTAGAGGGCTTCTGCCGCAGCTTGACAGGCCGGGGAGAATCCGCGCCGGGGGTGCTGATAAATACACGGATGTAGCCCGGCTCAATGTCCTGCGGCCGGGGATCGGCCTGCACCTCCAGCACATAGGGGGTCGTGGGCGTATAGCTGTTCTGGGGGGTGGCCCCGGCAAAGTAGGCCAGGGGCAGATATTCCTTGCCCCGCAGCCGGTCCCGCAGGAACTGGCTGTCATAGGGGGTCATGGGCCGGGGGCCCCGCAGCACGTTCATGGCCGCCACGCCATCGTTCTGGTTTTTCAGGTACAGGTGCAGGGCACACAGGAACGCCGCGCACACATCCTCCGGTGTCCGGAGCTGTGCCTGAGGCATCGCCTGAAATTCCGCCAGCGTGGCGGGCAGGGTGTTCAGTGTCACTTGCATGGTATTCTCCTTTCAGCGAACGCTGTCATCGGATCGCGTCTCAGTCATCCACCTTGCCGGAATAGCTGGTGGTGGACTGGAACTCGTTGCCGTCCTTCACATCGAAGCGGATGGTATAGAAGTCGCCGTCCTCAGTGAACCAGGTATAGGTATGCTGGGCGCTGTTCCACCACTTCTCCTCCTCGCAGGTCCGGGGCAGACCGTCCACGCCGCCCATGATCTCCTTGACATCGGCGTAGGTCAGCTCGCCCCACTCGCCGGGCTTCAGGGCAAAGAAGGTGGTATACATATGCTTCAGGGTGTCCAGCGTTACAAGGCCGGTGGCGTTGGCATTGGACATGCCGTACTCGCCCTGCCCGTTGCTGCTGCTCTTCTCAAAGGGATAGCCGTTGGGCACGCTGTCGGTGCTGCCCGTCTCCTGTCCCGCCGTGCCGGTGTCCTGATCGTCGGGGCTGTAGGGGATAGCGCCCATGTCGATATTATATGTATCGGCAATGGCCAGGAAGGACATGCCGCGATAGTGCTCCACCGCCGCTGCCGGCATGGACAGCGCGTTGGTGTCCGGATCGGGCCAGTTTTCATCGTCCAGATGGCGCAGATTGGCGATCAGATTCACGTAATTGCCCTGGCCGTCGTCCAGCTCCACGTTGATGCCCAGCGCCCCGTCGATCGTCGCCAGATAGCCATTGACGATAGGCTCGCCGAGGAACTCACCGTTCAGCAGCAGGGCGTCGGGATCCTCGGGATCCAGACTGACGGTCATGTTCTGGAAGTTGTACTCGTTATCGCCCTGCATGGGGACCGCCATCCACACGGCGCAGCCGCCCAGCCCGTCAAACACCAGCCGGGCCAGCATCTCGTGGGCAGGCTCATCGATAAACGCCTCATAGATACCGGTAGCCTCAGCGGTAAAGCCGTACATACCGTGCCAGTCGCCGCCGAAGATGTCCGCGTAGTCATTCAGGCTGCCGGTATTGCCCGTAGGCTGGGCAGAGGTATCGCCGTCCCCCTTGACGAAGGTCAGCTTCATCTCCACGCCGAACAGATCGTTCAGGGTAATGACGCCGTCCGCCAGCGTACCCTTGCTGTCCTGACCGCTGAGGGTCATGGTGAAGGCGTTGTCCGCGTCAACGGCCCATGTGATGTTGTTCTTGTCGCCGTCCAGGCAGATCTCGCCCTTGCCGCCATCCTTCAGCTCGATGTAGCACTCGCCCTCATACAGCTCGCTCATGGGCGTACCGCCGTCGCCGAAAACGTCCACCTCGTGACCGATGTACTTGCCGAGGGTCGTATCTTCCTTCGTATCACTGCTGCTTCCGCTGCCGCCGCAGGCGGCCAGTGTCAGTGCCATGACCAGTGCCAGCAGCATGGCTGTCAGTTGTTTGATCTTTCTCATATCTGTTCCTCCTGATTTCTGTGTATTTCCGTTACTGTGCCGTCATGGGGCCGCCGCACTCCTGACAGAACTTCGCCGTTTCACCGTCGCGGGGCTGCCAGCCGCACCGGCCGCACTTGAGCACCGCCGCGGGACGGGGAGAGCCGCAGCTCTGGCAGAATTTTCCGGTATTCTCCGCGCCGCAGCTGCCGCAGCGCCATGCGCCAGCGCCGGCAGCGGGAGCGGATACAGGCGTGACCGGCGGTGCGGAAACCGGCGCGGAGGCCGCCATTTCGGCTTGCGCCGCCTGGGGATCGCTGCCCACCTTCATTACCGCCACCACCATGGTGGCCATCTCCAGATATTCCCGGTACTCCACGTTGAACTCCGGATGGATGTCATCGGTAGGCATGCCCAGCAGGCCCCGTCGCGCCTCGCTGCGGATGGTGATGTCCCGGTCGTTCAGCCGGAACTCCATGCTGCCGATGTAGGGGTGTCCGATGACGGTGATCTTGATCCAGAACGTGTAGTCGTACTCGTACTGAGGCGGATCATAGCTGACCATCTCGCCCTCGGCGTTTTTCCGCTTCAGCTCCGTGCGGGTATGGCGGATGTCCATGGTACAGTCCGCCACCTGACGCATCTCGATGATGTCCGGATTGGCCTTTACGATGTCCTGCGCGTCCGTGACGATGAAGCGGCCATTGGTCTCGTCCACGTAGACCTTGGTGTCCACGCCGATGGTGCGGGTGGGGCGGAAGCTCGCCAGCTTCTGGCGGTTCTCCTCCCGCAGCTGAAGCTGCTCCCGGATCTCCTCCACCGTGGACTGCTTCCGCTCCGTGAACCAGCGGGACAGCTTTGCCGCGCAATCCTTGCACAGATTGCCGTCCGCCAGCTTCCGGTTGCCCAGAAGGCCGATCTTCTCTCCGCAGATGTCGCAGTACTTTTTGTCAAATAATCCCATTTTCTACCTGCCCTTTCCGTTACATATTCTGTCTCGTGTTTTCTTCCCGAGCTATGCTTTTGATCCTGTTCTGTCTCTTATCGGTCTGCCGACGCGGTCACGGTTCTGCCGTTTTCCCGCAGCGCCTGCGCACAGTCTGTGCACAGATCGATGTCCTCGCCCACCACAAAGCAGCGGTCACACACCAGCCGTCCGCAAATGGGACACAGACTGAAGGTCTCCATGGCATCCGTAACGGCACGTTCCCATGCCGCCTGCCACTCCCGTTCGTACAGCTTCCGGAAGATGATCCGCTTTCCCTCGCTCTCCGGCGTTACGCCCGCCTTTGAGAAGCGCGTTGTCCGGCTGATCCACGTCACGCCGCACACAGCGCAGTTCAGGGAAAAGCGGAACGCCTCCGGCGAGGACCGATCCTCCATTGCCGTTTTGATCATCCGGCGCATCCGCGCTTCCTCCTTTCTCCACAGCACCGTTCTCTTACTTCCGTTATCTCATATCTCATTTCTAGCATGGCCGTCGTCAAGAATATATTGCCCTGAGGGTGATTTTGGCGGCATCTCCGTAAAATCATCCTCAGGCGTAGACGAAACAGACAAAGCAGGGCATGCCGGCTTGTGCGTTTTGCCCGAATCTATTCGCCGCTGTGAAGCAGGTCACGCTCACGCCCGCAGCGCTGAAAGAGGTCGATATATACCTTCAGCTCGTCGAAGGAATTGACCCCCAGCTTGCGGTAGATATTCCGGTTGTGTGTCTTTACCGTACTGGCGCTGATGAAGGCCAGATCCGGGATGTCCCGGCTGGTATAGCCATCCATATAGTATTGGAGGATCGTGCGTTCCGTGCCGGTCAGGGCGTCCGCCTTTTCTTCAAAGCTGTGCAGCATCGTTTCGATGCTGGGCGGCAGCGCGTCCGTCGCGCGCTGGCGCAGCAGCGTCAGCATCTCGTCGATCTCCTGAATACCGGAGGGTACGGTATCGGCTGTGCCGCCCTTCACCGCCGCGATGCTCCTGTTGATCGGGCCTACAAAGCGGTGGGACAGCACCGCTGCCACCGCCAGCATCCCCAGCAGAAATGCCGCCGCGCCCACAAGCCACGCGATCCGCGCGTTTCGCTCCTGCTGCCGGAAGATACCCTCCGGCACCAATGTCACCGCCGCCAGCGGCACGCCGTCTGAGGTCGCGGCATCCGAGATCCGGTGCGCGCCAAAATATGTCTCCCGGCCATCAGAATACGTGTTGTAGTACTTCCCTTCTTTGATGTGCAGCTTGCCCTCCGCCGTCAGACGGGAGCCGTCCGTACTGCCCAGCAGCGCCCCATCCAGCGAAAGGCAATCGTCCTCCACCGGCGCCAGCAGCGTCACCATGCTGCCGTAGGGGCCGGACACGGCGGCGTGGGTCAGGCTGAAATACAGGTCGCTGATCTCAATGCCGCAGAAGCCCCGCACTGTGCCGCCGCCGTCCAGCAGCGGAACACACAGCAGCATCACCTTTTCCCATGTATCTGACAGCGTTACCCGCTCCGTCCACATGGCCCGTTCCGCCAGACGGCCCTCCTCCGGAGTCATGACCGCTTCGCTGCCGGGGATCAGGGAAATGTCCAGCTCCGGATTCCAGCGGTTGTGCAGCGGCAGCTGCATGCTTCGCGCCGTCTCCGCCATTCCCCGGAAGCACATGATATTCTGCTCCGAGGCTACCGTGGGCTGAAGTCCGGAATACCGCAGGTACAGGCCCGCGCGTGAGGAAGCCGCCCCCGCCAGCGCGGTGTTGGCGGTCACATCCAGGCAGCAGAATACGCCGCTGCATCCCGCCGCGCTCAGCGTACTGCTCAGCGGCGCGTACAGCCGCCGCTCCAGTTCGGCTATAGCGGCTGGGTCATCGTTCAACTGGGAAAACGCCATGCCGGAGCCAGCCAAACAGGCGTCCAGCTCTTTTCCCAGCTTTTCCGACAGCGCCACGCCCTGCGCCGTCAGCTCACTCATCTGACCGTTCAGCGCCGCCGCGGTGTTCTGCTGCTGGAGCGTCAGCGACTCGCCAAACTGCCGGGCAGAATGAGACAGCACACCGGCGGCGCTCAAAATCGCCAGTACCGCCGCCGCCACCGCCAGCGCCATGAAGAACCAATACAGCAGCAGCCGCGTCCGCATACTGATCCCCGACGTGTCGGCGTCTCTATGCAGTTTTTCCCGCCATGCCCGCATACCGCACTCCTCACTCACCGGTCGTAATCCTGTCGGAACTCCGTCAGCGTACGCTCACTCAGTTCCTCCGCCGAGCCGCCGTTTTCCAGATACTGCGCCCGCCCGGCGGTGAGCTTCAGCCGGGTCAGCGTCTCAAACCGCGTTTCCAGATCCAGATAGTTATCCAGCTGGGGCGGCGTGTAGAACGCGTAGTCCTGCCGCATGGCGATGAATGTCTCATAGAGCGATTTATACATGGGGTTCGTCAGCTTCTCCACGGCGGCGGGCAGGTATTTGTCAAAGGCCTCCTGCGTCACCGGCACATAGCCCAGCGCCGTCACAAATTCCGTGTTCCGCTCCGGCTCCGTCAGCCACCGCAGGAAGGTCATGCAGGCCCGCTCCCGCTCCGGCGTAGACTTCACCGTACACATTCCCACGCCCCGCTGTATCACCAGCTTTTCGCCGCCCTCGAAAACAGGGCAGGGCAGCGCGATGATCTCCACCTTCTCCGAGGTGTTGTCGGGATATGTTACCGTGTCGGAATAGTACAGCACACTGGCGGAGGACGCCACCGACACGATGGCATCGCCGGTGCGCAGCGGCTCTGTGGCGTAACCGCTCTGGAGCCACAGGCCGCCCTTCAGCGCCGCCATGGCATACGGCTCCCACGCCCGCTGAAACGCGGGGCTGAATGTAACGTCGCCGTCCCGGAAGAAATCCTCTCCCAGCGACGTAACGCCCACCTGAAAATAGTTGAAATGGTTGTCATGGGCAAAGAAGCACTTGCCGTCCGTGTCCCCGGCGTACCGCTGTGCCAGGGCGTACAGCCCCTCCCATGTCCGCAGATCCTCCAGCTTCGCGCCGGGCGCGGCGGCATAGCGGTCAAACAGCGTTTTGTTGACGAACAGCACCTCCGTGGACTTGGCCACCGGTAATATCGCCAGCCGCCCGCCGATCTCCCCCTCCTCCAGAAAGGCGGGGATAAACGCCGACAGCTCCTCCTCCGTGAAATAGTCCCGGTAGTCCGCCAGCACATTCTGATCCGGCAGCGCCAGCACCGTTTTGGGATAGGATACGAACATATCCGGCAGCGACGGCGCGCCGGGGTCGCCATTGGCGGCGGCCAGCACGCTCTTGTGGATGGCGCCGCTGTTGCTGACCAGCTCCACCTTCACCCGGATATTTTCCTTCGCTCCCACAGTGTTGTTGAACCGCTCCACCAGAGTGTTGAGGGGCGAATCCACCTCTCCGCCGTATACATGCCACAGTGTGACCGTGACAGGCTCTGTGTCCTTCTGACCGCAGCCAGCCAGACAAAGCAGCATAAGGCACGCGGCTGCCGCTGTCCAAAGGCGTTTCTTCATGACATGCTCTCCTTCACAAAACCGTAGACCTTCCCACTTTTGCCCCATCATGATAGCAGACGCGGTCCCGGACCGCCCCCTACTTTTGGACAGGATTTCAAAAGTTGTTGTCCAAATGAAAATCACCTCTCAGAGCGAAAAAATGAGCGCTGCTTTACGCGAAAGCAGCGCTCATTTTCTCTACACTTATTTCAGCAGCTTGGGATAATCCGTTCTGCCGTTTCTTTCTTATGCCGGGGATCATTGCAGCAGCAGCAAGCTGAACACCAGCGTGAACAGGGCCACCGTTTCAATAATACCGATGACAATGAAGTAGTTTGCCGTACCCTTTCCGGTCTCACCCAGCGCGTCGGCAGAGGCGGCGGCCACCTTGCCCTGGAAGAAGGCGGACAGGCCAATGGCAAGACCGGCGAAGATGCCGGTGAACATAGCCAGCGCCGCGTCACAGCCGCCCTCCACGGCGCTGCGGATGAAGTTCATCAGCAAAAAGCCGTAGATGGTCTGGGTCAGAGGTGCGCCGGAGAAGGCCACCATGATGAAGGGAGCGGGCTTGCCGTTGGCGTAGCACTTCTTCCACGCGCCTACGGAGGCCTGAGCGGCAAAGCCGGAACCGAACGCGGAGCCCATGGCGGACAGGCCCAATGCGCAGGCCATACCAATAAATGCGATATTCATAATCATTCTCCTATCCGTTTATTTTTTAATTTTGTCGCCCTTTTTGAAGGGATCATAAGCGATTCCGGCCCACTCCATGCCCAACTGACCGGAGAACTCCAGCAGGTTCAATCGCACGCCGTGGACCACCACAGACAGCAGCCCCATGACGATGTTCAGCCCGTGGCCGATCAGCAGGATCAGGATGGCGGCAATGACCAGCGGCCCCTTGAAGCCGAAGGCCATGTTGTTGAAGCTCTGGGCGATGGCCAGGGAAGCCATGCCCACGGCGAACAACCGGATATAGCTCATGATGTTGCCGAAGGCGCTGATGGTGTTGAGGAACACCGTAAAAGCGTTGCCGAGACCGGCCTTCAGGCCCTGCGCAAAGGTCTTGTCCGGGGCCATGCCGCCGAAGCACACCACCAGCAGGAAGCCCGCGATGACGACACAGGCCACAGGGATCAGGTTCACCTGCTGGCCAATGACCAGATACAGCACCACGAAATACAGCGCGTCGATGGCGGCCAGCCAGCCAAGGTCCGCCACCCAGCTGAGATCACGCTCCTTCAGCTTGCGGCGGATGTTCATCACACAGGCCAGCGACAGCTGCACCGTACCCAGAATGAAGCAGAACTTCATGATGGTGTTCTGCTGGGTGGTGGCGGAAACGTTGAAATACGCCGGGTAGTTGGCAAACGTAGGGATCACCAGCCGTTTCAGGAAGGGAACATTCATGGCCTGCTCCAATCCGAACCATGTGCCGGTCAGCGCGCCCCATATGATGGTGGCGATGGACAGCACCCACAGAAGCTGCACGGCGGTGGACGCCTTCTTGTTCTTTACCGTCAGCGCCAGCGCCGCCAGCAGGAACAGGCAGCCGTATCCGGCGTCACCGATGATCATGGCGAAGAACAGGGTAAAGAACCCCAGAAACCAAAAGGAGATGTCGTACTCCCGATAGCCGGGGACGGTGCCCAGAATGTCAAACACCGGGATCATCAGCCGGGTGATCTTGTTGTAGCGCACCTTGGTGGGAACCTTATCGTCATCGGCGGCGGGATCCTCCATGGCCCACGCCCAGTGGGCCTCGGCGGCGGCCTTTTTGAAGCCGTCCGCGTCCGCCGCCGGAAGATAACCGCTGAGCCACACCAGCCCGTCCTGACTCTGGGACGTGTTGCTGACAGCGGAATATTCGGCGGCATTCTGTGTCTTGAGCATCTGGTCGTGGATGCTGGGCAGGTGGGCCGCCGCCTTGGTCAGGAAGGCTTCGCAGTCCGCCAGCCCCTCGGCGCAGTCCCGCTGCTCCCGCTCCAGCTCGTCCAGTCCCTTTTCGGGAACGGGGAACTCCGTGGCGGCGTATCGGCTGGGCAATGGCGCGAAGGCCGCCAGCGCAGGCATCTTGCCTACCGGAGCCAGCCGCACGAAGCGGACATCCGGATCAGCCGCCAGCGCGGCCATGGTTTTCTTATCGGTGCGGTAGATGTGGATATCCCAGCCCTGCTCCTTCAGCTCCCGCAGCTCTGCCGGAGCGAAACGGCCCCATTCGGCCAGCTTTTCCGCTGCCGCGTGGGCGCTTGCCTGCTGTTCCAGCAGCGATTTTTTGCGTGCCATGCAGTTGGACAGCTGCTGATAAAAGGTCTCAAACTCGCTGTCGGACAGTACCGCGGTCTCCGGCGGGGTCTTGGGATATTCCTGCAGCGTCATCGCCATCCGGGACAGCTGGGCGAAACGCTCCAGATGCCGCTGATCGGCGCTGGCCTTCTCCGCGAAATGGACGATGCCCAGCTCACGGAGCTTATCCAGCAGGGCGGTCTTTTCCGAAGCGGCCGCCACGATGTGGACCACCTTCATTTTTTCGATCATTGGCCCACCTCCTGCAGCTTCTTTTTGGCGATCTTGCCACGCACCACGGCAGAGGTCTGCTGGTCGCCCAGATAGATGCCGATGACCCGGATGTTCTCCTTGGTCTCGGGGATCTTCACCTTTTCAAACAGATTCACCCGCTGGGCTGTGGCGCGCAGCTCTTGTTCCAGCAGCTCCACCTGACGGCGCAGGGTCTTTTCCAGCGCGTCCAGCCGCGCGATCTCCCGCAGGCGCACTGCCGCGGTATCCACCCACAGGGGGTAGTCCGCCACGTCGTATTGGATGTCCTCGAAGCTCAGCTCCTGAAACACCGGCACGACCACGCCGGCAATGTTCTGCTGGCCGCATACCACATGCCTGGGGCGGACAAGAGTCTCCAACCGCTTTTCCGCCGGGAAGCTGTCATTTTCCGCAAAGACAGCCACCCAGTCATCAAGACCCGCCACAGCGGCCTGACGATCCCGCGCCACCTGCTCCAGCTGGGCGGCGACCTGCATCACCACGGATTGCAGCTGCTGCTTTTTCAATTGCAGCGTGGGGAGGTAGCGCTGGAACTGCTTCAGGCGGTCCTTCTGCACCTTTAACTCGTTTTTTGTCAGCTTGACAGCCATAGGCGCCTCCTTACTCCGCAGCGGCGCTCTTGGGCCATCTCTCCTGAATGAGACTGGATTTCAGGCCCGTCTCGTTGGGCTCGAAGCATTCGGCAAGGATCTCCCAGCCCAGATCCAGCGCCTCCTCCAGAGGGATATTCACGCTCAGATCCATCAGCTTCGTCTCAAACAGATGGCCGTATTTCAGCAGCTTCTCGTCCCACTCGGACATCATAAAGCCCATGGACTTCTTTTCCAGACTTTCCTTGTAGGCGCTGTACAGGCGGATCATGCCGTCCATCAAGGCCCGATGGTCGCTTCTGGTCTTGCCGTTGACGTTCTGCTTCAGGCGGGACAGGGAGCCGAAGGGCTCGATGTGGCCGTTTTTCAGATAGTACTGGCCCTCGGTGATATAGCCGGTGTTGTCGGGGACGGGATGGGTCACATCGTCGCCGGGCATGGTGGTCACGCCCAGAATGGTGATGGAGCCGGCGTCGCCGAAGTCCACTGCCTTTTCATAGCGGGCCGCGAGACAGCTGTACAGGTCGCCGGGATAGCCGCGGTTGGAGGGCACCTGTTCCATGGTGATGGCCATTTCCTTCTGGGCGTCGGCGTAGTTGGTCATATCCGTCAGCAGCACCAGCACCCGCTTTCCGGCCAGCGCGAACTGCTCCGCCACCGCCAGCGCCATATCCGGCACCAGCGTACATTCCACGGTGGGGTCGGAGGCGGTGTGGATGAACATCACCGTGCGGCCCATAGCGCCGCTCTTTTCCAGCGTATCCCGGAAGTAGAGATAGTCGTCGTACTTCAGGCCCATGCCGCCCAGCACGATCACGTCCACCTGCGCCTGCATGGCGATGCGGGACAGCAGTTGGTTATACGGCTCGCCGGACACGGAGAAGATGGGCAGCTTCTGGCTCTCCACCAGCGTGTTGAATACGTCGATCATGGGGATGCCGGTGCGGATCATCTTGTTGGGCACGATACGCCTGGACGGGTTCACGGAAGGTCCGCCAATGGGGATCATGTTCTCCGTCAGGGCCGGGCCGTTGTCACGGGGCACGCCCGCGCCGTCAAAGACGCGGCCCAGCAGATGGTCGGAGAAGGACACCATCATGGGTCGGCCCAGAAAACGGACGGGGTCCGTGGTGCTGACGCCCTGGGTACCGCTGAACACCTGCAAGGTCACCAGATCCTTGTCCAGCTTGATGACGTTGGCGTAGCTGTCGCCCACCAGCGCCAGATCGCCGTTACGGACGCCGGAGGCCCGGACGGTCACCACATTGCCCACGATGGATTCGATTTTCGTGTAAACTTTCTGCATATTGACTCACCTCTCAAAGCGCCGCCTTGCTCAGGTAAAAGTCCTTGAGCCGTTTTTCCTGCGCCTCGAACTCCGGCGTCCGGAACTCGGTGTTGTGCCAGTCCAGGAACTCCTGTCGGAGCTGGTTGAAGAAGGCGCGGATCTCTTTCTTGTCGCTGAGCCTGAAATCGCGGGCCAGCACATCGTACAGCACGTCGAACTCATGGCGCTGACGATCGGGACCGCAGGCCGCGTCGATGGGATCGAAGGAGTTCTGCTGGAGATACACCGCGTCCAGCAGCTCGCCCTTCTGATAAACGATATAATCCTCGGCGGAGGTCCCCTCCTCGCCGATGACCTTCATCATCTGGTTGATCTCGTTGCTGCGCTTGAGGATGGCGCGGGCCTGCTCCACCCGTTCCATATCCACCACGCCCTGATACTTGGACCAGGAGTCGATAGGATGGATGGCGGGGTATTTGCGGGCATCGGAGCGCTCGCGGGACAGGCCGTGGAACGCGCCCACCACCTTCAGCGTAGCCTGGGTCACAGGCTCCTCGAAGTTGCCGCCTGCGGGGGATACGGTGCCGCCGATGGTGACGGAGGCCACCTGGCCATCCTTCAGCCGTACTTTACCGGCGCGCTCGTAGAAGGCGGCGATGACGGATTCCAGATAGGCGGGGAAAGCCTCCTCGCCGGGGATCTCCTCCAGACGGCCGCTCATCTCACGCATGGCCTGGGCCCAGCGGCTGGTGGAATCTGCCAGCAGCAGCACATCCAGCCCCATCTGGCGGTAATACTCCGCCATGGTGACGGCAGTGTACACCGACGCCTCACGGGCGGCGACGGGCATGGAGGAGGTGTTGCAGATGATGATGGTGCGCTCCATCAGGGAGCGTCCGGTGCGGGGGTCGGTCAGCTCCGGAAACTCCGTCAGCACCTCCACTACCTCGCCGGCACGCTCACCGCAGGCGGCCACGATCACGATGTCCACGTCGGCGTTCTTGGCTTCCATGTGCTGCAGCACCGTCTTGCCCGCGCCGAAGGGACCGGGCACACAGAAGGTGCCGCCCTTGGCCACCGGCAGGAAAGTATCCACGCAGCGCAGCTGGGTCACCAGCGTCTCGTCGGGACGCAGGCGCTCCTCATAGCAGCGGATGGGCTGCTTTACGGGCCACGAGAACACCATGGTCAGTTCCCGCTCCTCGCCCTGCTCATTTTCCACCACCGCCACGGTGTCCCGGACGTTATACACGCCCTTTTCCCGGACGGACTTCACCTTCCACTCGCCCTTCAGGCCGAAGGGCACCATGATGAGGTGGGTAAACAGGCCCTCCGGCACGCTGCCCACCGCGTCGCCCGCGGTGACGGTGTCGCCGGGCTTTACCCTGGGCGTGAACTCCCAGTCCTTATTGGGGATGGGATCCAGATACACGCCCCGCTCCAGAAAGTAGCCGCACTTTTCGGCCAGCTCCGGCAGGGGATTCTGCAAGCCGTCGAACACCTGCGTCAGCAGGCCGGGGCCAAGCTCCACGCTCATCAGCTCGCCGGAAAGCTCCACCTTGTCGCCCACCTGAATACCGTTGGTCATTTCATAGATCTGCATGCTGGCCGTGTCGCCGTTGACGCGGATGATCTCGCCCTTCAGGCGGTCCTCCCCCACCAGCACATAGCCCACTTCATTTTTACGCACGGAGCCGGAAAAGCTGGCGGACACCAGGTTCCCGTTCACTCCGGTCACATATCCTGTTACTTTGTCCATGTTGATTCTCCTGTTTTATGATAGGCTGGCGACCTGCTGCCGGATGTTGGCCATCAGGCCGTCGAAGGCCCGTTTTCCGCTCTCGTACCGGAAGCCCTGCTGCCGTTCCAGCAGCCGCAGCTTCATGGCATAGCCGTACAACGCATGGTCGTCGAAGCTGTGCAGGCCGATCATATCGTCCAGACGGCGAAATTCCAGCTCCAGCAAAAGCCGCTCGCCCTCCAGCGGGTTCTCGGCGTTCACCGCCGCCGTCACCGTCTGCACGATGGCAGCGTCCCGGTCGGCGGGAATGGGGCAGGGACGGCCCAGCTTTACGCTGCGCTGATAGGTCAGCTCGCGGGACAGGGCCTTATAAAAGGCGGCCCATTCCGCCAGCAGCGGCCCCTTGTCCGATTCCGCCGTCAGCGTCTCCAGCGTCTGATAGACTCCGCCGCTCACCGCTGCTTTGCACATGGCTAAGAACGCGGCATAGTCCATGGGCGGCTCCCCCTGCGTTTTCAGCATAGGGAGGCTGGAGATCAGATAGTAATAGGAAGCCACGGCGGCACCTCCTTACAGGCGCGTGTCCCGGAAGAAGGGCATCAGCATGTCCGCGATCTCCCGCTCCGAGCAGTCGAAGTAGCCGGAGCCGTCCTTGGCGGCCAGCCGGAAGCCTGCGCCCACCTTTCTGGACGGGCGGATCTCCAGCCCGGCCTTCAGCTCCTGTGCCAGCTCCTGGCGGATGCCGTCCGTCACCTGCCCTACCTCCACGGTATAGGCGGAGACGTCCTCCCCCTGCACGGCGGCTTGAATGAGCTTCACCAGCGCCTGCTGATCCAGTGCCTTGCCCACATCGGCGGCCAAGAGCTTTTCAAACTCCTTCTGGACCTCCTGCCGGAAGGCCAGCACCGCGTCCCGCTTGGCCTGCTCAGCGTTCAGCCGGGCGCTGCTTTTGAACACCTCGATCTCCGCCCTGGCGTCGCCGCGCAGCTTGTCCGCCTCCGCTTTCGCGTCGGCCACGATGGCGTCCGCCTGCTTCCGGGCGTCAGCCAGAATGGCGGCAGCCTCCTGATGGGCACTGTCGATGCCGTCCTTTTTGATGGAAGAAACGAGATCCTGGATCTGAAGTTCCATACATATTCACCTTCTTATTTGAATTTTATCGATATTCCTACTGACATGGTTGCATTATCATATTATTATAATGCAAGTCTTGCAATTTGCAACATCTTTTACAAATTATCCCATTCAAACTGCTAATGTCACAATTTTCGACACAGGCAAGGCGGAATGTTCAATATACGCCTCGCATCATGCCTGTATTTTAGCAAACGCTGCCGGCAAATGCCATAGGCAAAATGCACCAAATGCACAAAAGCAAGGCAGGGCCTTGCCCATCCATGACCCGCGCCCCGATCATGTGGCTGTATTCCGGCGACACGGCGATCTTCACCTCCGGCGTGGTGATCCGGAACTTGCCGCTTTCCATGATGTTCTTGGTGGTTCAGCGCCGCGCATTATCATAATTATTATCCCGTCACATTTTGTGAAGAGGTGGACAACAGCCGATCCCCATGGAGCAAAAATGGAGATAACTGGAATATTCTGTCCAAAATATTGTAAAATCGCTTTATAACGCTGTGCAGGATCGATCAGTTTGCTTGACTTCCCGCTGTGTTTGTGGTACTTTTGTATATAACATAATTAAAATTACGTTATCAAAAGTAATCGTATCACCGCGTAAAGCAAAAAGGCTGCATTGGAACAATTACTGGCGTTCCTGCCGGAGGGCCGCGTTACGAAAAGCACGCTGCCCGCGTGGCGGGAACGTCTGCTGTCTGAGGATCACGCCGCGCGGACAGCGAACGGCTTCCTGTCCACAGGGAACGCCCTGCCGGTCCGCCGCCTGCGCGCGGCAATCAGACAGCAAAGAAACCCGCGTGGGATGGTGAGAAAAAATGGCAGAAGAAAAGCGGAGCGTCTGTATCTACTGTGAAACCTGGGAGTCGGGTGGGATCGAGTCTTTTCTGTGCAGCGTTTTGACCCACATGGATCTCAGCACCTTTGAGATCGACGTTGTGGTGGCCCGTCTGCGGCCCAGCATTTTCACCGAGCCGCTGCGATCACTGGGCATTCGTTTCATCGAGCTTTCGGGAGATCCTCGAAGAATGATCGAAAACAGCCGCCAATTCCGGCGGCTTTTGCGCCGTCGGCGCTACGATGTGGTACACGCCAACGTGTTTCACAGCCTTTCCCTGTATTATCTCGCGCTTGCAAAACAGGCCGGCGTCCCTGTCCGCATCGCGCACAGCCACAACACGGCGCTGCGCAGAAGCGCCCTGCGCCCGGTCAAATTGGCGCTGCATCATGCGGGCCGCCGCCTTCTGAGCCGCTACGCCACAACGTTTTGGGCGTGCTCAGCCGCGGCCGCGTCATTTCTTTTTTCCGCCGGCGAATTGGCCGCAAGAGGCTTCGCGTTTATCCCCAACGGCATTGAGCTGGCGCGTTTTTCCTTTCAGCCGCGGCGGCGCGCGCAAGTGCGCGCGGCGCTTGGATGTGACGGCAGCGTGCTCATCGGAAATATCGGGCGTCTGTGCTATCAAAAGAATCAGGTGTTTCTGCTGGAGCTGCTCCCGCTGATAAAGGCACGGGAGCCGGATGCCCGGCTGATCCTGATTGGCGAAGGCGAGGACCGGGATATGCTGGCAAAGCGCGCCGCTGAGCTGGGCATTGCGGCGGACGTGATATTCTACGGCGTAACGGACCATGTGGAGCAGCTGCTGTGGGCCATGGATGTGTTCGCGTTTCCCAGCCGTTTTGAGGGGCTGGGCATCGTCGCGATCGAAGCGCAGGCCGCCGGCTTGCCGGTAGTCTGCTCCGAAAACATCCCCCGCGAGGCGCTGCTGTCGCCGGATGCGCGGCAGATCGAGCTTGCCCGCAAAGAGGAATGGGCCGACGCGCTGCTGGATTGCGCCGCCTGCGCGCAGCCCCGGGAGAAGGGGCCGGAGGTCTGCCGGGATTTTTCTGTTGAAGCTGTGGCGGCAAGGATCGAAGCATACTACAAGGAGGAACATCTGTGACAGAGCATCCGAAAATCAGCGTGATCATACCTGTCTATAATGTAGCGCCTTATCTGCGCCAATGCTTGGACAGCGTGGTGCGCCAGACGCTGCGTGAGATCGAGATCATCTGCGTGGACGATGGCTCCACCGACGGGTCACCGGCGATCCTGCGGGAGTACGCGGCGAAGGACAGCCGGGTAAAGGTGATCCGCCAGGAAAACGGCGGCGTATCCTCTGCCCGGAACACAGGTCTTGCCGCGGCGGCCGGCAGCTGGATCGGCTGGGCCGATCCGGATGACTGGATCGAGCCGGATATGTTTCAGTATCTGTTGGAAAACGCGGAAGCCTGCGGCGCGGATGTCGCCGTGTGCGGCCGCTGGGAGGAATACCCGAACCGCCGCGTGCAGCGGTGCTGGGCAGAAAGGCAGCTGTGCGGCAGGGAAAGCGCCCTTTCGCTCTTACTGCAAAACGACCGGATGCAGAACTTTGTCTGGGACAAGCTGTGGCGGCGGGAGCTGTTTGACGGGCTTGCCTTCTGGGACAAGCGCACCTATGAGGATATCGCCCTGCTGCACCGGCTCTTCGAGCGGGCGGAGAAGATCCTGTGCCTGCCGGAAGCGAAGTATCATTACCGGCAGCGCGGCAGCAGCATTGTAAGCAATACGTCTTTGGGAAACCGGCTCAACCATTTTTTTGCGGCAAAGCGGCGATATGAGGAAATGGTTGGCCGCTGGCCGCAGTTCTCGGCCATGCTGGAGGGGCAATGTGTGCTTTCCGCCATCGGCATATGGTGCGGGTACTATCAGAATCCGCGCGCCGTGCGCCGTCAGCTGCGGCCGCAGGTAAAGGACATCGCGTCCTTTTGTGCCGCGCATCGCCGCGCCGCGCAGTCGGAATTGCGCCCGGGACTGGCCGCCCGGCTTGTGATCCCGCTGACGGGCCACGCCGCGTGGTGGGCCTTTCTGCCGGCCGGACTTGTCGGGCTGCTGTATAAGCTGAAACACGGCCGCGCGCTGTGATATATAGGGGGAGAGAAGAAATGAATACAAAGATAGAAAAAGAGCATCCGTTTGCGTTTTCCGTTGTAATGGCGGTCTACAACGTGGAGCCGTTTCTGCGGGAGGCGGTGGACAGCCTGATCGCCCAGGATTTCGGCTTTGAAAACATCCAGCTCATCATGGTGGATGACGGTTCTACCGACGGCAGCGGCGCGATCTGTGACGCGTACGCGGCGCGATATCCGCAGAACGTGCAGGTGATCCACAAGGAAAACGGCGGGGTGTCCTCCGCCAGAAACGAAGGTCTGAAATACGCCGCGGGCCGTTACCTGAATTTCATGGATTCAGATGATAAAATCACAAGCAATACATTTACAAAAGTTTATAACTTTTTCGCCTTACATGAGAATGAAGTAGATGTCGTGACAATTCCATTGGAGTTCTTTGACGCGCAGCGCGGAGAACACTGGCAGAACGGAAAATTCAAAAAAGGCACCCGTGTATTAGACCTGTTTGTGGACTATCAAGCTACAAACATGTTTGTGACCGCCAGCTTTTTCAAAAACGAGCTAAAAGAGAAGATCGAATTTGACAGTCATCTCGTATGTGGAGAGGACATGAAAGTTCTGCTGACGGTTTTGCTTCGAAAAATGAAAATGGGCGTTGTGACCGGCTGTAAATATATGTACCGTCGGCGCAGCGTAGGCGAGGCCAGTCTGATTCAAACATCAAAGAAGAAATATGGCTGGTTTTTTGACTATTTTACCTATCTCGTTGACTGGGCGGTTGACTATTACCGCAATCACTTCGGGTATCTGCCCGCATTCGTGCAGTATGAATTGCTGTGTGATTTACAATGGCGGTTTACTCAGGATTATGACATGAGTGACGTCTTAACAGCGGAGGAAATCGAACGATATAAGGAGCGCTTGTTTTCTTCCCTGCGATATTTTGATGATAAATATATCTTGGAGCAAAAAATAATTTGGAGTGAGCATAAATGCTATATGCTCAGCAAAAAGCATGGGTGCCCTCCAACCTTGACAGAGCGGGATTCCAATGTGATCGTCCACTTTGGGAATACACGGATAAATACTGTTGCCGATCAGTACAGCATGATAGAATTTATACGAATCGCCAACGGAAAGGTAAGCATTGAGGGATACACAAAAATTTTTGGTGTAGATTTTGCAGAACCTTTGGAGGTTTATTTGAAGTGCAACAATGACCTTATTCCGTGCGAGATATTGCCGCGTAATTCTATTAACGAGTATCGCTTTGGTGAGTTGATTTATCGAGGCATAGAGTTTCGCGGTAGCATTCCATTGGTGCAGGAGGATGAAATTTACTGCGTTCAGGTGGTTTTGAAATATCGAAACACGAAAATTATAAAGAGGGACATTCGGTTTGGTAAGTTCTCCCCTATTGGGAATAAATACAAAAACAGCTTTTATTATGAATACAACTACATGATAACGACCGTAGGGAACAAGATATACATTAGCCGTTGTGGGAGAAGAGGAAGAATCGTACAAGAAATAAAGTTTCTTAGAGAATTATGGCGTAGCGGGAAACGGAGTTGCCGGAAAGCAATTATGGCTCGACTCGCTTACTACAGTTGCCGCCTGTTTCGGAGAAAGCCTATCTGGATATTCAGCGACCGGCGAATGCAGGCAGGAGATAACGGAGAAGCTATGTTTCAGTTTGTGCAGAACTTGCCTGCACAGCCGGTAAAATGCCTGTTTTCCCTTTCGCATGATAGCCCGGATTTCTCGAGATTGAAAAAGTATGGTAGTGTTGTAGAACCGCTAAGCTGGAAAGAAAAATTTTCATTTTTGAAATCAGATTTTATTATTTCATCGCACTTCGATGAACAGATTATTCGTCCTTTTCAGCAGTTTTCTGAGCCATATAGAGATATTTCACAGAAACAAAAATTTATTTTCCTACAGCATGGCGTTACAAAAGATGATCTATCCAAATGGTTAAATCGATATTCTAAAAATGTAGCACTTTTTATTACTGCGACAAAGCCTGAATATGATTCCATTTTGGCTTATGACTATGGATATACCACAAAGCAAGTAAAGCTGACTGGGTTCCCACGATATGATTTATTGGAGAATCATCCGCAGAAGATGCTCACAATTATGCCAACATGGCGCGCATATTTGGTAGGCGGAATGGATCCCCTAACTGGAGAACGCAAGGAAAAAGATGGGTTCCAAAATAGCCTATATTTTCAGATGTATAGTCGTGTGCTGTCAAATAAGAGGTTGTTTGATGCCGCTGAAAAAGCAGGGTACACAATCCGCTTTTTGAATCATCCCAATATGACGCATACAACGCCGTTTGCTAATTCCGACCATCGGCTAGTGTTTCTCAATAGCAATACCTTGTATAAAGACATTTTTTCACAGAGTTCTTTGGTTGTGACAGATTATTCCTCTGTGGCGTTTGACTTTGCTTACCTGAGAAAGCCGGTTGTGTATTTCCAAGCTGATTATGCAGAGTTCTTTTCCGGCGCACACACTTATGAAAAGGGTTATTTCGATTACGAAAAGGACGGCTTTGGTGAAGTAGAATACACAGCCGATGCATTGATTGATCGAATTATTGAGTATATGAAGAGCGGTTGTCAACTCAAAGACGGATATCGTGAACGAATTGATAATACATTCCCCTTTTCAGACAAAAACAACTGCCGGCGCGTGTATGAAAAGATCCTGGAATTGAACGATCAGGAGTGAACCATGCTGCAAAAACTATCACAATACCGCTTTCTTTTTGAAGAGCTGGTGAAGCGCGACTTCAAGAAGAAATATAAACGCACCGTGCTGGGCATGGCGTGGAGCGTGCTGTCGCCGCTGCTGATGCTGCTGGTGATGCGTCTGGTGTTCACCCAGTTCTTTGGCCGGGGCATGGAGCACTATACCACCTACCTGTTCTGCGGCAACCTGATGTTTTCCTACTTCAACGAATCCACCAGTCAGGGCATGACCTCGCTGACAGGCAACGCCGCCATTTTCACCAAGGTCAACGTGCCGAAATACCTGTTCCTGTTCTCCAAAAACGTCCAGACGCTGATCAACTTTGCCCTGACGCTGTGCGTCTTTTTCCTGTTCTGCGTGCTGGACGGCATCATCTTCACCTGGCGCTTTGTCCTGCTGCTCTACCCCATCCTTTGTCTGGCGCTGTTCAACGTAGGCGTGGGGCTGGTCCTGTCGGCGCTGTTCGTGTTCTTCCGGGATATCCAGTATCTGTGGAGCATCTTCACCCAGCTGCTGATGTATATGTCCGCCATTTTCTACACCATCGACCATTACAGCTACACGGTGCAGTGCCTGTTTCTGGCCAACCCCATCTATCTGTTCATCCGCTACTTCCGCAAGATCGTCATCGATGCCGCCATCCCCTCCGTGTGGTTCCATCTGCTGATGCTGTTCGACACTGCGGCGGTGCTGGGTCTGGGCTGCTGGATGTATAAGAAGTACAACACCCGGTTTTTGTACTATGTGTAAGGAGGCGCGCATGAACATTTTAGAGGTCAACAACGTCTCCATCCGCTACATCACCGGCGATTTCAAGGACATCGGCCTGAAGGAATATGTCGTGCGCCGGCTGAAGCGGGACTATCATGTCACGGAGTTCTGGGCGGACAGGCATATCACCTTCACGCTGGAAAAGGGCGACATGCTGGGCATCATCGGCGCCAACGGCGCGGGCAAGTCCACGCTGCTGAAGGCCATTTCCGGCATCATGGAGCCCACGGAGGGCTATGTCCGCCGCAATGGCAGCATTGCCGCGCTTTTAGAGCTGGCCAGCGGCTTTGACGGCGACCTGACGGTGCGGGAGAACGCCTATCTCCGGGGGGCCATGCTGGGCTATACCCGCAAATTCATGGACGAGACCTATGACGAGATCATCTCCTTTTCCGGACTGAAGGATTTCGAGGACCGTCCCTTCAAGCAGCTGTCCTCCGGCATGAAAAGCCGTCTGGCCTTTTCCATCGCCAGTCTGGTGCAGCCGGATATCCTGATCCTGGACGAGGTGCTTTCGGTAGGCGACGGCGCCTTCCGCAAAAAAAGCGAGGCCAAGATGCGGGATATCCTGTCCTCCGGCGCCACCACCATTCTTGTTTCCCACTCCATTGGACAGGTACGGGAACTGTGCAGCAAGGTCCTGTGGCTGGATCATGGCAAGCAGATCGCCTTCGGCAGCGATGTGAAGGATATCTGTGACAGGTATCAGGCATTTTTGGCGGGCAAATCGATATGACCGCCTTACCCATATGCGGTTGCTTTGCGGTGACTCCGCTTCCGATCCTGTGAGAGCGCGCGGCGATACGCTGTTGATCAGACAGAGCAGCCCAGTTCAGCACACGACTGAACTGGGCTGCTGATATATTGCGAAGAAAATCGTTCGCCATGGTAAAGAACCGATCGGAAACTGGCGGCGGTCTCCGAGAAAGCGCTGTCGGCGGCGCGCTTTGCTTACTTCTTCAAGGTGGCCAGGCGGCGGCAGGCCTCCTGTACGGTATCCTCCTCAAAAGCGTAGCACATTCTGAACCAGCCCGGCTTGCTGGCGCCGAACAGCTGCCCCGGGGAGACATTGATCATCAGATCGTTGTAGATCTTCTGCCACAGCACATGCTCCTCGGCAAATTCCTGCTTGTCCAGATAGGCGGAAAAGTCGGCCATGATAAAGATACCAGCCTGGGCCTTCATGGTGGGCACGCCGATGCCCGCCAAGCCCTTGGTAATGATCTCATAGGCGGTTTTCAGCCGCTGGCGGGACAGCTCCATGATACCCTCCAGCTCCGGAGACTGCAATAGTGCCGTCAGCAGCGACTGAGTGTGGGAGGACACGGAGGAGTAGTAGGTGATGGATCCGAACCCCTGAATAATGCAGGGATTGAAGGAGAAGCACATACCGGTCCGGAAGCCGGACAGCACAAAGTCCTTGGCAAAGCTGCTGGTAACGTGAACTCTGTGCCGATAGCTGGCCGGCGTCAGCTTCAGAGTGCTGACATAGCGGGCCTGGGGATCGAACACCGTCTGGGCATAGATCTCGTCGGAAATAATGTCCAGATCGTGGGCCATGGCAAAGTCGATAATATTGCGCACAGCGTCCTCTTTATACACGATGCCGATGGGGTTATTGGGAGAGGAGAACAGCACCGCGCGGACGCGTCTGCCCGCTTTCGTTTCCCGTTCATAGGCCGTCTCAAAGGCGTTCCGGTCCAGCTTCTCGTCGCAGGGCACGCCCACGGCGATAACACCGGCGCGCTCGTTGATGTCGTCCACGAAGCTGGAGTAGTAGGGCGCGGGGATCAGGAATACGTCGCCCGGCTCGGCCAGCAGCGTAGCCAGCGTCTCCAGCGCCACGGTGCAGCCGGCGCAGGTAGCCACGTTGTCCTTGGTCAGTACTGCGTCAGCGTCCTCACCGAAGATGACCTTCTGCCAGTGGGCCGCGATAGCGGAGCGGAACTCGTCGCTGCCTTCAAACTTGTTGTAGTGGATGTTATAACCGGTGAGATCCATGCGGTCCGCTGCCTTGCGCAGCAGGCCGCAGACCTCGCGGTTGACCAGGTGACTCTCCGCGGTACCCATATTGATCAGGCCGCCGGGGTTCGTCTCCTTATCGTACATGTTGTAGAAGTTGTCAAAATGCGCTTTGACCAGCGGCGGCAGGGTGCGGACCCATTTCTTGCCGCGTTCAGACAGATATTCGATCATGGCGCACCTCGCTTAGTTATGCTCCAGACCGGCCTCCGTCTGGATGCCGGGACGGGTGCCCAGGCCCATGGTAGCGTCGATGTTGGCGCCATGGAACAGGGTAGACTCATCGCGCAGCAGCTCACCCAGCCAGAAGGCGATCTCAGCGGGCTGGATCAGACGCTTCTTGGCCTGCGCCGCGTCAAAAGCCTTGCGCTCCTCGGGGGACATATTCTTCAGGGTGCTGGAATAGAACATGGGAGTCTCAATGGCGCCGGGGCTGATGCAGAACACATCAATGGGCGTATGCGTATTTTCCGCGGCCAGCTGCTTTGCCAGATACGCCACGGCGCACTTGCTCATGCCGTCGCTGAGCGTAAACTTGGGGAAGCAGGCAATGCCGCCGCCCACAGAGGAAATAAAGATCAGCTTGGTCTTGCCGGTCTTGGCCTGCAGCATAGGCTCCATCTTCTTGTAGATCCACAGAGGCCCCAGGGCGTTGACAGTCATCAGCGCAATGTCGTTGGCGGCCTTCAGAGGATCGCCCTGATCGGCGTATTCCTTCACGGTGCCGGAGCCAAGCGCGGCGTTGAAGATCACGCCGTACCACTCGTTCTCAACCAGGAAATCAGCATTCTCGATCTCTTCCAGCTTGCCCTGATCCAGCTTGTGGGCAAACAGACGGCCAGGATACGCAGCCATCAGCTCATCCGCCTTGCCGGCGGAGCGGCGATAGGTGATGTGCACCTCATACCCCTGCTCCAGCAGAAGCTTCGTTGTCTCAAGACCAACACCCTGGGTGCCGCCGGTTACCAATACCTTTTTCATACTGCTTACCTCCATATACATTAATTTTTAATAGAATGACTGTTGTCAGTGTTTCTGATCAGGTACGCTTTTTCTTGAACAGCACATCATTTTCGTCAAAATCGGCATACTTGCGCTTCCGGATGTATTTGGTGTAGATCATGCCCGCGAAGATCACCAGACCGGCGTAACCGGAAATGGGATAGATAATGCTGATCATCGTAGAGAAGGACAGCTGTCCGCCGAAAATGCTGACGATCGCGGTGACCACAGCCGCAATACGGTAGGCCCAGCTCTTGGAGTCAGAGGACACCTTATTGCAGACGGTGTACAGCATGGGAACAGCGGTGGTGTAAATGCCCAGCAGCAGCATCACGGAGAAGATGTCGCCGAACACAGGGCTGATGGAGGCCGCCACGAACAGCGAGGGGATCTCCAGCGCGTACACATCGCTGATGTTGGCCAGCAGGCCGAAGTTCAGGATCATCACAGCGATGATGAATGCGCCGCCGCCAAACACGCCGCCCCAGATGGAGTTCTTCTTGCTGGTGGAGGTAGACTTGCCGATATCGGCCAGATAGGGGACCACGCCGGTGACGGTGTAAGCGCCGTACATCAGGCCGGAGATCACCCAGTTGTTGAAGTTGGTGTGCACGGTGACGGTCTGGAGGGCGGTGTCCGCCTGCGCGATACCCTCGGGATTGCTGGCGATGGAAATGACACCGATCACAATGGTCACCAGCAGCAGCACGGGAGAGATATAGCCGATGATCTGCACCAGCTTATTCAGCCCCAGCAATACCGTGGCAAGAGAAGCGATGATCATGATGGCGCGGCCGATGTTGCCGTCCACGCCGTAATACTCCGAGAAGGTGGATCCCGCGGCAGAGATCATCATCGAATAGACGAAGAACAGCATGATGGGGGTAAACCATTCCAGCACCAATCCCAGATATTTGCCCAGATAGAAGTTGAACATCTTGCCGGAGTTATTGAGCTTCAGGTAGCGGCCATCCTCCACAATGGTGCTGACGAACCACACATAGAGGGCCAGTGCGATCAGGCCCGCACCCACACTCTTCCAGACACCGAAGCCGGTAAAGTACTGCATGCATTCCTGACCGGAAGCAAAGCTGGAGCCAATGACGAATCCCATAAAGGCGCCGCCGATGGCGATGATCTGCTTCATGTTGAGTTTCTTGTCTCCCATGAAAAAGCCTCCTTTGTTGTTTTCTGATGAGAATAGTATAAGGTCTGCTTCGCGGAGAGACAAGTGACAGCGCTTGACACTATTGTCACAAAAATCACCAAACTTGAATTCAACAAATTCAAGTTTGGTGATTTTCAACAAAATATGATTTACAGATATCGCAGGAGATCCTCCGGTGTCAACTGTGTACAGTACGGCTGGTTCAGCATCCGTTCAAAGCTTGCCTGAAATGCAGCCCGCACGCGGGGATCCATAGAAATGTGGAAATTGCTGTGCGCCTCGCCCTGACCGGCATTTTCAATATAGACCGAAATGGTATCAATAAACAGGGATGGTGCCCGCTGCACGGTGTCACTGAGCATCGTGGTATCACGGATGAGCCAGACGTGGAGGTCGGGATTCTCCTGCATCAGGCCGCTCAGATACTGGAGGTGGGCGCAGGCCTGCTGGCGGGTAAGCTGGTGCGCCACATTTCCCACACTGATGCGTCCCTCCGACAGATAGCGGTTGATCATGGAGGAGTACAGCACAAGATCGATACGGGATCTGGCAGTTCTGGTGGAGAAAATACTCTTCAGCTTGGTGAGATATGTGGCATATTCCTCCGTAGGGGCATCGGCAATGAACTGATCCATGATCTCTTCCGGGAACAGCAGCGCCGGCGGCTCGTTGAAAAACAGCCACTGCCGCCGATCGGAGTAGGAGTCCAGCTGTACATTGGTGCGCCGAAGCTCTTCCGGCCGTGCTGAGTCAAACAGTGTCTCCTGATTGGACAGGACGCGGGCCTGCATGCGGGCGAACTCCGCCACAACGCCGCGGTCACTGGAAAAAACGGCGGCCGTTTCGTCGCCGGAGCTCCACAGCATCTGCATGCAGAACATGTCGTTGATGGTGAGGATCTTGGGCATCTGGGGCGCCTTGGTCAGAAGGGACATCTCAATATAGTCCAAGCCGCCGATGATATCCATGATGCCGGTCGTGTAGAACCGCTCATCGCTGACGATCTCCTCCGGCGAGACAGCCACGGTGAGCCGCACCCTGCGGGCGCCGGCGCTCCGCAGCGTCTTGACAAGCACGGTGATGTCTTCACGGTACAGGCGCAGCAGATCGAAGCACGCGGTGACAGCCACCTCCTTGCCATCCAACTGCAAAGACTGGATCAACGCGTCGTTCAGCAGCTCAATAACTTCCTGCCGCCCCCGCAGAAAGGACATCTTGTGGTTGCTGTAGGCCTGAAAGGAAATATAGCTGTTGTCGCGGTCATAGGCAGCCTTCAGCTCCCGAAAAATATCCCGCTCCTCCGTCTCCTGCGCTGTACCGCCCTCCGGGTGGTGCTGGTAGGAAAGGATCCCGGCGATCTGGCGGATCACCGTCTCTGCATTGCGGGGCGAAGGCAGCTTGCTGCCGTTCAGCCATTTGCTGATGTACGTGGTGTCGTAGCTTAGCGATTCTGCCAAGGCGCGCTCCTTTATGCCGGTCATATCCAGCATCGCGCGCAAAGTTTTTCCAAACAGATTGTTCAAGGAGCACCTCCCGGGATAGATATTAGGCTGCGCCGTATCACAGCCGCTCACAAGCGGAAAAGGATCGCGGAATGTGCAGCTGCGCCGGCGTACTGCTTGCTGCTATTCTGAATTATAGCACAAAATCGCCGGAGGGGAACGTATAATTTCCGAATTTTTTATCCGGGGATCACGTCGCGCCGTTTTCTCTTTGCCAGGCAGCTGGTCTGGCAAAGGCCAAAAGGCAGTCCCGGCAAGCGCCGCTCACCCTTACCTGACGGTGCATTATCTGCCGTTTTCCGCCAAAAAATGATGCATTTTTTGCGTTTTGTGCATTTCACCAAAGAGTGTTTGCAGTTACTTTCTCACCGGCCTTCATTTTTTTACGCGATGGGAAAATTTTCTCTCTTCCTCGCCGCCGTTTTGACGGATTTTCTGCGCCGTTTTGCATTATTCCTTACATTTATGCAAGTTTCCCGTCAAAAGAGAGAAATATGCTTCTCTTCCTGTTTTTCTGGAAAAAGAAGTTTACTTTTTCTATGGATTGCGTATAAAATGGGGACAGCAAATATGTGAGTCTCTCCAAGGAGGTTATCGATCATGATCCAACTGACCAACCACGGAATGTATCTGGTAAACGGCGTTCCCTGCGAGAACGCTTCCGCGTCTCAGGCAGAAGCGCGGCAGGGCACCATGGCCTGGCGCATTCTGCAAAATCACAACGTATCCGGCGATCCCGAAAATCTGCGCATCCGCTTCGACGCCATGGTGTCCCACGACATCACCTATGTGGGCATCATCCAGCAGGCGCGGGCCAGCGGCATGAAGGAATTTCCGATTCCCTACGCCCTGACCAACTGCCACAACAGCCTGTGTGCCGTGGGCGGCACCATCAATGAGGACGACCATGTATTTGGCCTGTCCGCCGCCAAAAAATACGGCGGCATCTATGTCCCCGCCAACCAGAGCGTCATCCACTCCTACGCCCGGGAGCAGATGGCAAAATGCGGCGCCATGATCCTGGGCTCTGACTCCCACACCCGCTACGGCGCGCTGGGCACCATGGCCGTGGGCGAGGGCGGCCCGGAGCTGGCCAAGCAGCTGCTGAAAAACACATGGGACGCCCCCATGCCGGAGGTGGTCATGGTGTACCTCACCGGCAAGCCCCGTCGGGGCATCGGCCCCCACGACGTAGCCATCGCGCTGGTAAAGGCCACCTTTGAAAGCGGTTTTGTTAATAATAAGGTATTGGAATTTGTCGGCCCCGGCATCCGTGAACTGCCCATCGACTTCCGCAACGGCATCGACGTGATGACCACCGAAACCACCTGTCTTTCCTCCATCTGGGAGACAGACGAGGAGACCAGAGGTTTCTATGCCGCCCATCAGCGCGCCGAGGACTACGCGCCGCTGCACCCGGCGGATATCGCCTATTATGACCGGATGATCACCATTGACCTCGACAAGATCGAGTCCATGATCGCCCTGCCCTTCCACCCCTCCAACGCATGGACCATCCACGAGTTCCTGGAGAACGCCCAGGAGCTGCTGGCCAAGGTGGAGGCCGACGCCGCCAAGCGCTTCCCCAAAGCCCGCCCCCATCTCACTGACAAGATCCGCGACGGCGGCGTATGGGCCGATCAGGGCGTCATCGCCGGCTGCGCGGGCGGCCTGTTCGACAACATCACCGAGGCGGCGGACATTCTCAAGGGCGGCAGCACCGGCAACGGCGCTTTCACGCTGGACGTGTACCCCACCTCCGTGCCGGTCTCTCTGGAGCTGACCCGGGATGGCGTCACCGCCGAGCTGCTGCAAACCGGCGCGGTCATCAAGCCCAGCTTCTGCGGCCCCTGCTTCGGCGCGGGAGACGTACCTGCCAACAACGGCCTGAGCCTGCGGCACACCACCCGCAACTTCCCCAACCGGGAAGGCTCCAAGCCCGGCGAGGGCCAGTTTGCCGCCGTGTGCCTGATGGACGCCCGCTCCATTGCCGCCACCGCCGCCAACGGCGGACGCATTACCGCCGCCACAGATGCAGACTACACGCCGGAACACCGGAGCTATCACTTCGACAAGTCCGTGTACGACAACCGGCTGTACTACGGCTTCGGCAAGGCCGATCCCAGCGTAGAGCTGGTCATGGGCCCCAACATCACCGATTGGCCCAAGATGTACGATCTCACCGAAAATCTGCTGGTAGAGCTGGCGGCGGTGATCCACGATCCCGTCACCACCACCGACGAGCTGATCCCCTCCGGCGAGACCTCCTCCTACCGCTCCAATCCCCTGCGTCTGGCGGAGTTCACTCTCAGCCGCCGGGTACCGGAGTATGTCCCTCACGCCAAGGAGATAGCGGCACAGGAGGCGCAGCGCCGCGTCGGCGACGTGCCCGCCCACATTCTAGAGGTGCTGGGCAAGGTGGGCGACGCTGCCGCGCTGGCCGCCAACACCCAGTTTGGCTCCTGTGTATTTGCCAACAAGCCCGGCGACGGCTCCGCCCGCGAGCAGGCGGCCTCCTGCCAGAAGGTACTGGGCGGCTTCGCCAACATCTGCTACGAATTTGCCACCAAGCGCTATCGCAGCAACTGCATCAACTGGGGCATCCTGCCCTTCACGCTGGATAAGGACGCCGCCTTTGACTATGAGCCGGGCGACTGCGTGTTTGTTCCCGGCATCCGCAAAGCCATTGAGACCGGCGCGGAGGACATTCCCGCCCAGGTGATCCGCACTGACGGCAGTGTCCATGATCTGCTGCTCCACGTCCGGGGCCTGACCGCCGACGAAAAGGAGATCCTGCTGGACGGCTGTCTGATGAATTACTACGCCAAGCGGATCTGAGCATACACTTGTTCTTTTGCGCGGCGGGGTGCCGTCACCCCGCCCCACGGAACGATCACCGATACCTTATGCGCAGGGCGGCATGATCACATGCCGCCGCGCGCAACGCACCACATAACCATACATATAGGAAAGGACGCGCTATGGATAAAATCAGAATGACGACCCCGCTGGTGGAGATGGACGGCGACGAAATGACCCGCGTACTGTGGCAGATGATCAAGGACGAGCTGATCCTGCCCTTTGTGGACCTGAAAACCGAATACTATGACCTGGGCCTGCTGCATCGCAACGAGACCAGGGATCAGGTGACCATTGACGCCGCCAGGGCCACACAACGGCTGGGTGTGGCCGTCAAATGCGCCACCATCACCCCCAATAAGCAGCGGATGGAGGAATACCCCCAGCTGACCGAGATGTGGAAAAGCCCCAACGGCACCATCCGCGCCTATCTGGACGGCACCGCTTTTCGCGCGCCCATCGTGGTACCCTTTATCCACCCGGTGGTAAAGAACTGGGAAAAGCCCATTACCGTGGCCCGTCACGCCTACGGCGATATGTACAAAGCCGTGGACATGGTCACCGACGAGCCCGGCACCGCCACCCTGACCTTCAAGGGGGAAAGCGGCGCGGAAAAGACCCTGACCGTCCAGACCGTAAAGGGGCCCGCCGTATGGCAGGGCCAGCACAACACGGAAAAGAGCATCCGCGCCTTTGCCAGAAGCTGCTTCCAGTATGCCATGGCCAACAGGCAGGATCTGTGGTTCTCCACCAAGGACACCATCTCCAAGGTCTATGACGGCGAGTTCAAGCGCATTTTCGATGAGGAGTACGAGAACAACTATAAGGAAAAGTTCGCCCAGCTGGGTATTACCTATTTCTACACCCTCATTGACGACGCCGTGGCCCGCGTCATCCGCTCCAAGGGCGGTTTTATCTGGGCGCTGAAGAACTACGACGGCGATGTAATGAGCGATATGATCTCCACCGCCTTCGGCAGCCTTGCCATGATGACCTCCGTGCTGGTATCCCCCGACGGCGTAACGGAGTATGAGGCCGCCCACGGCACCGTGACCCGCCATTACTACAAGCACCTGAAGGGCGAGGAGACCTCCACCAACCCCATGGCCACCATCTTCGCGTGGACGGGCGCGCTGCGCAAGCGCGGTCAGCTGGACGGCCTTGCCGATCTGGCAGCCTTTGCCGACAAGCTGGAAGCCGCCTGCTTCGCCACGCTGGAGCAGGGCACCATGACCAAGGATCTGGCCGGTCTGGTGGACGAGGGCTTCCAGGCCCACCCCGTCACCTCCGCCCAGTTCATCGCCGCCATCCGTCAGAATCTGGAAGCCGCGCTGTAAGGAGGCCGCCTATGAAACTGATCACCACCGGCAATGCCGGGACCATGGAATCCAACGACATTATGATCACCGTAGAGCCGTCCGACGCGGGCGGCGTACAGGTGGAGCTGACCAGCAGCGTCTATCAGCAGTTCGGCAGGCAGATCATCGCCGTGATCCGTGAAACGGCGGCGGAATACGGCGTAGAGAACGCCGTGGTCACCGCCGTGGATAAGGGTGCGCTGGACTGCACCGTTCGGGCGCGGATGGCCACCGCTCTGACCCGCGCGGCAGACTGCTGCGACTATACGTGGGAGGTACGGGAGGATGTATAAAAAAGACCGGCTGCGCCGCAGCATGATGTTCGTCCCCGGCAACAACCCCGGCATGATCCGTGACGCCCACATCTATGGTGCGGACTCCATCATGTTCGACCTGGAGGACAGCGTGGCCTATTCCGAAAAAGACGCGGCCCGCTTTCTGGTATATAACGCCCTGAAAACCCTGCATTTCGGCACAAAGGAGACGGTGGTGCGCATCAACGATCTCTCCAGCGGTCTGGGCGTTGAGGATCTGGAGGCCGTCGTCCGGGCCGGCGTACAAGTGGTGCGCCTGCCCAAGACCGACAGCGCGCAGGATGTCATCGACTGCGAACGGGAGATCGAGCGCATCGAGCGGGAAGCCGGTATCCCTGTGGGGACCACCGGCATGATGGCCGCTATTGAAAGCGCCAACGGCGTGCTGAACGCTGTGGAGATCGCCCGCGCCAGCGACCGGCTCATCGGTATCGCGCTGGGCGCGGAGGACTACGTCACCGACCTGAAAACCACCCGCAGCGACGGCATCGAGCTGCTGTTCGCCCGCTGCATGATCCTGAACGCCGCCCGTGCCGCCGGTATCGCCGCGCTGGACACGGTGTTCTCCAACGTCAACGACGAGGAGGGCTTCATCGCCGAAGCCACTCTGATCAAAAAGCTGGGCTTTGACGGCAAATCCGTCATCAATCCCCGGCAGATCGAGCCGCTGCACAAGGTATTCATGCCCAGCGAGAAGGATCTGAATAAGGCGCGGGCCATTATGGAGGCCATTGCCGAAGCCAACGCCCGGGGCAGCGGTGTGGCCAGTCTCAACGGCAAGATGATCGACAAGCCTGTGGTCACCCGGGCACGACGGCTGCTGGAGCTGTACGAAGCCGGCAGCAAGGCCGACGAAGTGGAGGAGCTGTAACATGATAGACGTAACTAAGATCCCCCATATCAATGAGATCAGCAACCACGGCGCGTTTGCCGGGGCCGGACAGAAAAAGACCGCCACCTTCCGTGAGCGGTATCACCAGCAGAATAAGGTGGTGCCCTCGCTGGAGGAGGCCATCCGCCGCACGGGGCTGCAAGACGGCATGACCATCAGCTTCCACCACCATTTCCGCAACGGCGACCACATCATCAACATGGTGGTGGACAAGCTGGCGGAGATGGGGTACAAGAACCTGACGCTGGCGGCGTCCTCGCTGGCCTCCGTCCACGCGCCCCTGATCCAGCACATCAAAAACGGCGTCATCACCCATATCGAGACCTCCGGCCTGCGGGGTGAGCTGGCGGAGGAGGTCTCCCGCGGTCTCATGGACTGTCCGGTGGTGTTCCGCTCTCACGGCGGACGGGCCAGCGCCATCCGCAGCGGCGAGCTGCACATCGACGTAGCGTTTCTGGGCGCGCCCTCCTGCGACCCTTACGGCAACGCCAACGGCTACAGCCGGGATGATGACGACGGCATTGCCTGCGGCTCGCTGGGCTATGCCCGCACCGACGCCAAATACGCCGACAACGTTGTTATCATCACCAACCATCTGGTGGCCTACCCCAACGCGCCGTGGGCCATTCCTGAGTACGACGTAGACTATGTGGTACTGGCGGACGATATCGGCGACCCCAAGGGCATCATGTCCGGGGCTACCCGCTATACCAAGGACCCCAAAGAGCTGCTGATCGCCAAAACCGCCGCCAATGTCATCGAAGCCACCGGCTATCTTTACGACGGCTTCTCCATGCAGATGGGCAGCGGCGGCGCTTCGCTGGCCACCGCGCGGTTCCTGCGGCAGAAGATGATCGACCAGGGTATCCGCTGCCGCTTCGCTCTGGGCGGCATCACCGGCCAGATCACCGCCATGCATGAAGAGGGGCTGATCGACCGCGTGCTGGATGTGCAGAGCTTTGACCTGGACGCGGCGCTTTCCCTGAAAAACAACCACTTCCACCACCAGATCGGCGCGACGTACTACGCCAGCCATATGATCAGCGCGGCGGTGGACCAGCTGGATTTCGTGATCCTCTCCGCGCTGGAGATCGACACGGATTTCAACGTCAACGTGCTGACCGGCTCCGACGGCGTGATCCGCGGCGCCATCGGCGGCCATCCCGACACGGCCGAGGGCGCCAGCCTTTCGGTGGTGGTGGCGCCCCTGACCCGGGGCCGTATCCCCACCATCGTCAAGCACGTCAACACTGTGGTCACCCCCGGCGAGGTGGTGGACGTGGTGGTAACGGAGCAGGGCATCGCTGTGAACCCCCGCCGCCCCGACCTGAAGGAAAAGATCGAAGCCGCCGGACTGCATGTATTTTCCATCCAGCAGCTTCAGCAGCGGGCCGAGGCGCTGGTAGGCGTTCCCGAGCCTATCCGCTATAAGGACCGTGTCGTGGGCGTGGTCATGTATCGTGACAACACGATCATCGACGTGGTGCGTGAGATCGACGAGGATGAATGAACTTTCTGTCTGTCAGGCCGTCCCTCCCCGGTGGGGGACGGCCTATGCCGCCCTGCTGGCACAAACAGGCCTTCGCGATGAGAACGACGCCGATGTGACCGTCCTCGTTACAGACGATACGCGCCTGCTTGGCTGCGGCTCTCTCAGCGGCAAGGTCCTCAAGCAGATCGCCGTATCGCCTGCCGCCGAGGGGCAGGATGTATGCGCGCGCGTCGTCACGGCACTGGTGGGGGAAGCGGCAGCCCGGAATATCCCCTACCCCTTTTTGTTTACCAAGCCGGGCAATGTGCGGCTATTCCGTTCACTGGGCTTTTATCCGGTGGCGGAAACGGCGGAGATGGTGATGCTGTCCCGTCGGCGAAACGCGTTGGGGCGTTTTCTGGCGCCCCTGCCCCGTTGGCAGGAGGGCGTTACCGGCTGCGTGGTGTGCCACGCCAATCCCTTTACAAGAGGGCACCTGCATCTCATCACCTCAGCGGCGCGGCAGTGCGATCATGTGCTGGTGTTCGTGGTGGCAGAGGAGGGCGGCTCCTTCCCCGCCGCCGACCGGCTGGCGCTGGTGCGGGAGGGTACCGCCCACCTGCATAACGTGGCCATTTTCTCCGGGGGCGACTATCTGGTAAGCCGCGCCACCTTCCCCGCCTATTTCCTGCGGGACGAGCATTCGGCAGAAAACGCCCGGTGTGACCTTGATCTGGCGCTGTTCGGGCAGCATATCGCCCCGGCGCTCCACATCACCCGCCGTTTCGTGGGAGAGGAGCCCTTCTCCCCCACCACAGCCGCCTATAACCGGAAAATGAAAGAAACACTTCCCACTTATGGCATATCTGTCACAGAGATCCCCCGTCTGGAGAACATCTCTGCCACCACCGTCCGCCGCCTTCTGGCGGAGGGGCGGCTTTCCGACATCAAACCGCTTGTACCGGAGACTACCTATGTCTATTGTCAACGTCTCTTTGGAAGAGATCCTCTGCGCCCGTGAGACCCGCGCGGCGTCCCAGCGTCGGCTGCTGCAAGTCCACCGCATGCCGCTGGTATCCTTTACTATGAATATCGCCGGGCCGGTGAAAGCCTCCCCTCTGATCGAACTTGCTTTCGACGCGGGGCTGGAAGCCCTGTACGGCGCATTGGGCCACCCGGCGGCGGCAGAGATCATCCGTCCCACCACCGGCTGTGAAGCCCTGCTGGTCTATGATCGGCCGGCCCCGGAGCTGAAGGCCGCCTGTCTGACATTGGAGACCGCCGCGCCCATCGGGCGGCTGTACGATCTGGACGTGCTGGACACAAATGGTGAAAAGCTGTCCCGCCCGGAACAGCGCGCCTGCCTTATCTGCGGCGGGCCGGTGACGGTCTGCTCCCGCAGCCGCGCCCACGGCCTGGCGTCTATCGTGGACCGCACCCACGAGATTCTGACGGATTTTGCCGCCGGATATCTGTCGTCGCTGGCGGCGGATGCGCTGGAGCGGGAGGTACGCCTGACGCCCAAGCCGGGGCTGGTAGATCAGCACAACAATGGCGCTCACGACGACATGGATCTGTCCCTGTTTCTGCGAAGCATCCATGTGCTGACGCCATACTTCCGTCAAATGACCGTTTTGGGTCTGTCAGGCGCGGACGCCGCGCGGCTGCAAGGGCTGGGCGCAGAAGCGGAAGCCGCCATGCTTCAGGCCACCGGCGGTGTCAATACCCACAAGGGCGCTTTATTTTCCTTCTCTGTACTGCTTTCAGCGCTGGGACGTTCATTGACAATGGGCGGCAATGTCTTTTCTCATGCTTCCGCTATCACCGCGCAGCTGACGCCGCCGAAGCATACCAACGGCGCGGCGGTAGCCGAACGCTATCAGGTAGGCGGCGCACGGGCCGAGGCGATGGCCGGCTTTCCCACAGTGCGGCAGGCTGCCGCGCTGCCGGAACAGCCTGACCCCCTGACAGTGCTTTTGTGGTTAATGGCGCATACAGAGGACTCCAATCTCTATCATCGCGGCGGCGCGGAAGGCGCGGCCTTTGTCAAGCAGCAAGCCGCCGCCATTCTTCAATCTCCGCCGGAAAGCCGCTCAGCCCAGGCAGAAGCGCTGGATCAGGCTTTGATCGTCCGGAACCTCAGCCCCGGCGGCTGCGCCGATCTTTTGGCGCTGACACTGTTTTTGCAAATGCTTCCCGCGCCGCTTTTGTCATGTGAGCGGCCGCATTCTCTCGCAGACGCCTGCTTTTCGTCATGACGGAAGGATGCGGCTCAGAATCCCACGGCGTTCAATTTGTTCATATTGCTTCGCTTCAGGATCAGCGAGGAATGAACGTATCGCTCAAGCGTAATGGTCGTCGTGGCATGCCCCAGCACCTCTGAAAGGGATTTGATCTCAAATCCGACCTCAACGGCACGTGTGGCAAACGTATGGCGAAGCGTGTGAAAATGTACACCCTCAAGCCCGCAATCACGGGTGTACTTTTCCATTCTGTATTGCAGCGTCCGCGGCTCCATAAAGCGCTCTGTTCCGGTCAGAACATAAGCGGCTGGGCTGTGTGGGTCCATCTTCCCACACAGCGCGGCCGTGTAGTCTGTTATGGGAATGGTCCGGTTAGACGTATCACTCTTCGGGGTCCCTGTTACGATCCTCGTCTGCGCGCGCCCTGCCGCGCTGGTGTCCCGCAGACGCTGGAGCGTGGCGTCAATGCGGATGGTCCGCTCCTTCAGGGAAACGTTTGCCCATTGCAGCGCGCACAGCTCTCCGATACGGACGCCGGTAAAAAGCGCCAGCAGAACGCCGAACTTGCAGGTATCCATATCCTCCAGCAGATAAGAAACGAAGCGCGTCTGTTCCTCGCGGGACAGCACCCGCAGTTCTTTTCTGCTCTGCTTCGGATAGTGGATCTCGACGGCCGGGAAGATACCCGCGAAGCATGTCGCGGTATACGTTAAGACTCCGTGCAGCACCACAAGCACATCATGCACGGTCTTTGACGCCAGCTTTTCCTCGAAAAACAATTCCTCTGCAAAATCATCGATCAGGCCTGTCGTAATACCCATCGGAAAGCAGCTGCCCAGCTTCGGTTTGATATACTTTCGCAAAGCGGTATCGTATTTGATATAGGTGGACTCCTTCACTTTTGTCTTCCGCAGGCACAGCCACTCATCACAGTAGAAGGCAAAGCGATGGCGGGCGTTCACTCCGGGCACCGGCTTTCCGCTGACCAGCGCCGCTTTGTATCTGGTCACCTTTTCCTTGGCCTCCCGATAGGTCTTTCCGTAGCAGAAGCCGTATTTGATCTTGCCGGAAAGCTCATATCCTTTGATATAGCGCGCTTCCCATCTGCCATCCTTGCGCTTGAAAATGTTTTCTCCTTTTGCCATTTCGCGATCCTCCCGAATGAAAAATAGTTGTGGTGATCTGTATTTTACCAGCAATACCCAGTCGTTTCCGACTGCTGATCTGACTGCGGTAAAATGCCAGCAGATCAGCAGCAAAAATCAGATCGGGAGGGCGCTTCGAAGCGCATAAGCGCGCCGTTCTTCCTTAAACCCAGCGCAAAAAAAGGAGTATGTACCACTATGGCACATACTCCTTTTGTCAGCAACGCTTGTCTGGCGGCTGTCATATTGTGTTGTGAAACCTGCTTTATGACCAGCCGGCCCTTTGTTGATGTGACAAATTACTCGGCGGGGTAAACAGAAACCTGCTTACGATCCTTGCCCAGACGCTCAAAGCGGACAACGCCGTCAGCCTTGGCGAACAGGGTGTCGTCGGTACCCTTGCCCACGTTGGTGCCGGGGTGAATGTGGGTGCCGCGCTGGCGAACAAGGATGTTGCCAGCCAGAACGAACTGACCGTCAGCGCGCTTGGGGCCAAGGCGCTTGGACTCGGAGTCGCGGCCGTTCTTGGTGGAGCCCATACCTTTTTTATGGGCGAAGAACTGCAGACCAATGTGCAACATTTCGCAGTACCATCCTTTCTAAAAGATACGGAAGGAGAGAGACTTACGCCTCCATCACTTCGATGTTTTCCGGATATTCGTCGTGAAGCTGGGCCAGATAAACCATCAGTCCCGCCATAAGATTCTGGCAGGTAGACTCCGCTGTGGGTGCCAGCCCTCCGGGCAGCCGGAGCGAGATGGCAGCGGTCTCCTGATCGACCTTCACGGAGGCGCACAGCCCCATCACGTCGTTGACGGTGGCTTCCACCAGCCGCACGGCGCTGGTCACGGCGGCGCAGACGATATCCTCGCCCTCTTCGCCGTATCCGCTGTGTCCCTGTGCATCAAATCCGATGATGCGGTCTTCCACGGTATGGAATATGACGCTCGTCATGCGGTCACCTTAGAAGCTGATCTTGCCGATCTCAACCTTGGTGTAGGGCTGACGATGACCCTGACGTTTGCGGTAACCCTTCTTGGGGGTGTACTTGAAGATACGGATCTTCTTGCCCTTGCCGTTCTTCACGATGGTGGCGTCCACCTTCGCGCCTTCCACCACGGGAGTGCCGAACTTGGTGTTCTCGCCGTCCACGATCGCCAGCACCTGGTCAAACACCACGGAAGCGCCAGCCTCGGCGTCCAGCTTTTCGATAAACAGCGTGTCGCCCTCAGAGACGGCGTACTGCTTACCACCGGTCACGATAATAGCCTGCATTACTTGTTGCACCTGCCTTTCCTTTATAACGGACTCGCTGTCGGGGGCGTTTGGCGAAAGCCAAAACTTTTGACCCATTCAAAGCGGCCCTACTAGTATAACAGCGGAAAATCCCTTTGTCAACAGAAATACCGGGATTTTTTGCCGGATTTTTTGCGAAAAAGCGGACTTTCTCCCTTACTCCGGATAGACCAGCTTTTCCACTGTCCAGCCGTCGAGGATACCGGCGTAAAAGGCGCAGCATTCCCGCGCCAGCGCCGTGTCGAGGTTGACATAATTCCCGCATTCCCGGGAGGATTTACCGGGCATGGGGCCTTCCCACGCCGCGCCCTGCACGAATACCTGCCGCAGCAGGTCAATAGCCTGGGCGTCGGTGAGCCGCGCGCTGTCAAACAGAAAGTAAAACCCTGTCTGGCAGCCCATGGGGCCGAAGTAGATGACCGCGTCCTTCCGGGCGCTGTTGCGCAGAGCCGTGGCGATGATGTGCTCCACCGAGTGCATCTGGGCATTGGTCAGCAGGTCGCCGGTGTTGGGCTTTTTGAAGCGCAGGTCGAAGGTTGTGACGCTGCCATCCCTGCGGCTGAGATACAGCCCCGGCACTAATACATCGTGATTGACGGTAAAGCTTGCGATACGTTCCATGGTTCAGTCCTCCAGATGGTCCACCAGCGCCATAACGGCCCCGTTCAGATCCCGCATGGCGGTGGGGAAATTAAAGTTATAGTCGTGCTTGCTGGTCAGGCAGTCGGACACGGATTTCAGCGCCATAAAGGGTACGCCGCAGCGATAGCACACCTGCGCCGCCGCGCCGCCCTCCATCTCGCACAGCAGCGGGTGGAAGGTGTCACGCACCCAGTCCGCCCGCCGGCCGGGAATGCCGAACCAGTCGCCGGTGGCTACTGTTCCGGTGCGGTAGGGATAGCCGGTCCTGTCCATGGCGGCCCTGGCCTTTTCAAAATCAGCGGTGGGAAACTCCACCATATTGACGGTAGACACCAGCCCGATGGGATCGCCTACGCCGGTGGTATCCACGTCATGCTGGACGAACTTTTCCGCCAGCACCAGCGTGCCGATGGGGACCTCCTCAAAGCAGCCTGCCACACCGGCGTTGAGGATCAGATCAGGATGATAGCGCTGGATCAGCAGCGCGGCGGCCATGGCGGCGTTCACCTTGCCCACGCCGCCGCAGCAGGCGATGACGTTGGGCCGGATCCGGTAAAAGGATACGCCGCATACCGTCTCCATGGGGGCGGCCCCGTGGATGAGACTGTCGATCTCCGAGGGCATGGCGTAGAAAAGAGCGATATTCATAGGTACAGACCTCGTTTCGTTGTGCTGCTCCTATTGTAAATATGGCGCGGGGCAAATGTCAAGTTGCATTTCCGGATCCGGTAGGGTAGAATAGAAAAAAGAGGAGGCGGCGCGGATGAATGTGACCGGGATCATATGCGAATTTAACCCGTTCCATCTGGGACATGCATATCTTTTCTCCCAGCTGCGGCAGGAGGGTGCCGAAGCGATCGTCTGCGCCATGAGCGGGAACTTTGTTCAGCGTGGCGAGACGGCCTTGATGGATAAGCGCTCTCGCGGAGAGATGGCATTGGTCTGCGGCGCGGATCTGGTGCTGGAGCTGCCCACACCGTGGGCCATGGCCACTGCCGAGATATTTGCCCGGGGCGGCGTACAGCTGCTGCGTATGGCCGGCTGCACCCACATCGGTTTCGGCAGCGAATGCGGAGACGCGGCATTGCTCCAGACGGTGGCGGACACGCTGCTGTCGCCGTCATTGCAGCAGGAGGTCCGCACGGAGCTGGCGGCAGGCGTTACCTATGCCGCCGCCCGGCAGCGGGCGGTACAGTCGCGTCTCGGGGACAAAGCGGCGGCGCTGGGCCGTCCCAATGATACGCTGGCTGTGGAATATCTGAAAGCGTGCCGCGGCTATGCGGCCGATATGACGCCGACGGCGATCCGCCGGGTCGGCGCCGCCCATGACAGCGGTCCGGCAGCGCAGTATGCCTCCGCTTCCCATATCCGTCAGCTGGCGCGGCAGGGCGCCGCGGAGGAAGCCTGCGGCTATATGCCGCAGAAGGCGGCGGCAATACTGCGGCGGGAGCTGGCGGCGGGCCGTGTAACAGATATGCGGTATGTGGAGCGCGCCATCTTGAGCCGTCTGCGGCAGCTGCATGAAACGGAGCTTATGGCCTACGACGGCGGCGGAGAAGGTCTGTATCACCGGATGTATGACGCGATACGGCGCGGTACCTCTCTGGAAGGACTGCTGGCAGATGCCAAAACGAAACGCTATACCGCGGCGCGGCTGCGGCGCATGGTACTGGCGGCGTGGCTGGGGCTGGAGCATACACCGGAGACGCTCCCCTATGCCCGGGTGCTGGCCGCGAACGAAACGGGACGGCAGCTGCTGCGGCAGATGCGAAAGCGGGAGCAGCCGGTGTTGACAAAGGCGGCAGATGTGGCGGCACTTGGCCCCGCGGCGGAAGCGCTGTTCCGGCGGGAGGCAGCCTATACAGACCTGTTTGCGCTGGCCTATGCGTCACTGCGGCAGTCTGCGCCCGGAAGTGATTGGCGGTTGACGCCCTTTATACAATAAACACAAAAGCGCATGGAGGCGGCTCTCCATGCGCTTTTCCGGTATAGCGGGCCGCTCAGCTGAGGGCCGTTTTGTGCCGCAGGCGGATACGATCC
>SAMEA104315427__coassemble_432_pt1 | contig 46402 bp, 43 predicted proteins | sample SAMEA104315427__metabat2_low_PE_034 | metagenome-assembled genome bin SAMEA104315427 (sample SAMEA104315427) | gut metagenome | biome: Monkey gut; feature: monkey-associated habitat; material: faeces | place: China | collected 2013 | reverse complement strand
GGCGGCGGTCGGTCTCCAGCTGAGTCTCCCCGGGGCCTTTGGTACCGATGGGCGAACCGCCTGTGCCGCCCTGGCGCTCCAGATGGCTCCACATACCGATCAGGCGGGGCAGCAGGTACTGGTACTGGGCCAGCTCCACCTGCAGGCAGCCTTCCTTCGTCCTGGCACGCTGGGCGAAGATATCCAGGATCAGACCGCTGCGGTCAATGACCTGTACGCCCAGCAGCTCGGTGAGGACGCGGATCTGCGACGGCGACAGCTCGTTATCGAAGATCACCATGGTGGCCTGCTCATTCTCCACCATGCGCTTGACCTCCTCCACCTTGCCCTCGCCAATGAAGCTGTGGGGGTCCGGCTTCTCCCGGGCCTGCAATATCATGCCCGCCGTATCGCCGCCCGCCGTCTCCACCAGCTCTGAAAGCTCCATCAGGCTCTCCTCGTCGGCGCTGTCCTCTCCCAGCACCGGTGAGCGCAGGCCCACCAGCACGGCATGATCCCGTGTTTCCATATTGGATTCCAGTGTTTTACGTTCCATAATACCCTCAGTGTAAAGAGATTTTTTCCTATTATATACGGTTTCTCTTCGGTTGTAAACGAAAAAAAGACCCGCTCGCAACAGAGCAGGTCTTTCATGTGTCTTGTTAGCCCTCCAGGCCGAAACGCTTGTTGAACTTGGCAACGCGTCCGCCGGTATCGACAAGCTTCTGCTTGCCGGTGAAGAACGGGTGACACTTAGAGCAGACTTCCACGCGAATATCCTTCTTCGTAGAACCTGTCTCAATCACATTACCGCAGGCGCATTTGATAGTAGTCTGCTGATAATTGGGATGGATTCCTTCCTTCATTGCTCTGGTTCACCCCTTTCCGGTACACTTGTCGTCTGGTCTTACCCATAAACGCAACTGTGATAATACCACACCTCGCCGCAAATTGCAAGCACTTTTTACAAATTTACCGCAGAATTTGTGTGGAAAAAGTACAGCACCTTTTCCGCCGTCTCTTTCTCCAGTACCCTGCCCAGCGCCAGCGCGTAAGCCTCCAGCTGCGGTCGATAGCGCTCCGCCCGCTGGAGCTGCTCCGCCGGCGGCATGCGGTCCGTCTTGAAATCCACCACCACAAGGCGGCCGTCCGGTGTTTCAAAGGCGCAGTCCACCACGCCTTGCAGCAGCAGCTCTTCGCCTGCCGCCGCGCCGTCATAGATGGCGGCGTCCGTCAGCAGCGCAAAGCGGTATTCCCGCCAGACCTTCTGTGCCCCGCGAATACGATCTGCCAGCGGTGACGCCAGAAAACGGGCCACCATGGCGCAGTCCACCGCCGCGGCCTGCTGCGCGCTCAGCAGTCTCCGTTCACGCAGCCGCTCCACCTCGTCCGCCACAGCAGATGCCGTGGGCGGCGTGCGAAAGTCGATATACTGCATCACCGCATGGACGGCGGTACCTCTCTCCGCCGCTGTCAGGCCGGTGGTCTCCCGCAAAAACTTTGGCTTCTCAAACAACACCGCCCGCTGGCGGGTCGGCGCGCCCTCAGCCAGCTCCTCGTCAATGGCACGGCCCTTCAGCTGCGTTGCCGTTACCTTTCCGGGCGTCACCGCAGCGCCGGCATGCTCGTATGTCCATTCCAGCGGCGCGGGGTCAAACGCACGCACTCCGGGAAGATCCGTCACCACGCCGTCCATACCGTGGAGCGATGATACCGGCACCGTGGGGTTTTCCCACAGATATACCTGCCAGCCGCCATCCTCCGGCATCATAGCCGGGGGCGCGGATACCTCTGCCCACCGGCACAGCTTTTCGCCCTGGGCGGTACACAGCAGCGGCAGCAGCAGCCAATCTCCCAGGCACCTTCCGGCCGCCACCGCTTCAGGCGGCGTCGGCACACCTGCCACACACGCCAGGTCGCTGATACGCTTGCGCCCGCCGCGCATACAGTCTACCGCGATCATCTTTTCCCTGGCACGGGTCATGGCCACATAAAGAATACGCATCTCCTCTGACCTGCTCTCCCGCCGCAGACGCAGTGACACCGCCGTTTTGCTGACGGTATCGTACCGGATCCGCCGGTCGAGATCCACGCATTCAACGCCCAGCCCCAGCTCCGGATGCACCAGCACCGGCTTCTGCGTATCGCGGGGATCAAACCGCTTACTGAGATCGCACAGGAACACAACCGGAAATTCCAGTCCCTTGGAACGATGGATGGACATGATCTGCACGCCGCCGGCGCTCTGGCGAGTGGACAGATCCGGCGCGCTGCCGTTTTCCAGCAGCGTCCGCAGGTGTGTCACAAACTCAAATACGCTCTTTTTCCCCGTGCCAGCCATCTGTCGGGCATATGTGTAAAACGCCGCCAGATCATCCTTGCGGGTCTGTCCGCCCGGCATGGCGCCGAACACCGCCATACAGTGACAGACATCATAGATATGCCACAGCAGCTCGTCTACTGTTTCATCCCGCGCGGCATCCCGCAGCTGCGAGAGTGTCCGCAAAAAGGCCTGTGTATCCTCGCCCTCGTCCAACAGCAGCGCGTCGTAGTAATCGCCATCCTTTCGCAAGGCCCGGATGGCGGCCAGACGATCCGGCGTAAAGCCAAACAGCGGCGAACGCAGCACAGAGATCAGCGGCACATCCTGCCGCGGGTTGTCAATGATCTGCAGCAGGGAATACAGCACCGCGATCTCCACCGTGCCGAAGAAATCACTGCTTTCGTCGGCGGCACAGGGAATATTCCGCTCCGCCAGCGCCGCTGTAAACGCCTTCAGGCGGCTGCGCGGCGAACGCATCAGGATCACAAAATCCTCCGGCGCGCAGGGCCGCAGCGTACCATCGCCGCCCGTGACACCATAGCCTTCATCCAGCATTCTCCGGATCCGATCCGCCACAAACCGGGCCTCTATCGCAGCCCGATCGAACTGCTCCTCCTCCGTATCGGCCACATCGATGAAGTGGAACTCTGCGGCGCTGTCCGCATGAGGCGGATAGTATTCCGCGCCGAAATAGAGACGCTCCTCCGGACCGTACTCCATTTCACCCATCTGCCGGGACATGATGCTGTGGAACACAGCGTTGCAGGCATCCAGTACGCTGCCGCGGGAGCGGAAGTTCTGGGAAAGCAGCACCTTGCGGGGCTGTCCCTCCTCCGCCTGGTCAGCCGGCGCATACTGATCGTATTTTCTCAAAAAGATGGTGGGATCAGCCAGACGGAAACGATAGATGCTCTGCTTCACGTCTCCCACGGTAAACAGATTCTGCTCCTGCCGGGAGATGGCCGCAAAAATGCAGTTCTGCACCTCGTTGGTATCCTGATACTCGTCCACCATGATCTCCCGATAGTGTGCCGCTGTCTGCCGGGCCAGCTCCGTGGGCTGTCCCTCCGGTGTCAGCAGCAGCTCGATGGCATAGTGCTCCTGATCTGAAAAATCCATCACATTGCGCCGCGCCTTTTCTGCCTGATACCGTCGGGTAAACTCCGCCGTCAGCTCTGTAAGCGCCAGCATGGCAGGAGCCATGCGCCGCAAATCCTCCAGATGCTCCTCCTGCGTAACCGCAAAGGGACGTGCCAGCTCCTTGACCGCATCCCTGCACATGTCCCGCAGGGTTTTGATCCGTTCCTTCTCCGGGTGCTCGCCACGGACAGGCTTCATGCGGGAAAACACCGGGACCCGCGCCGCCATGGCCGCCCAATTGCCGCATGCCGCGGCAAAGGATCGCAGCGCCGCCGCCGTCTCCTCCAGCTGCGGGCCGTAGGCGTCAGACACCACCTCATCCAGGATGCTGTCGGCGGCCTTTTCCATCTGAGATGCCCAGAATGCCGCGCGGCTCGCCGCATCCTCCATGACCACCCGGCCATAGGCCGAAGTCCCCAGCTCCTCCGGCAGCTCCGTCCAATCCAGCCGCACCTTTTCCAACCACCGCAGCGGATAGGGATGGCTTTGCAGCTTGCTGTGCAGCTCCAGCACCAGCTGCTCCAGTCCCCGGTCATCCCGACCCGCGCCCAGCGTTTCGGCCAGCTGTTCCTTCTGCTCGTCCATCTGATTATAAAAGTCTTCCAGCACACGGGTCAGCACCCGCTCCTTCAGCAGTCCGGCCTCCTGCTCATCCAGGATCCGGAAATCCGGCGTCAGGCTGCTGCCCGCCACAGGCGGCAGCAGGTAAATATTCTCCCGCAGCAATGCGGCGCAAAAAGCATCCACCGTTTTGATGTCTGCCTGATACACCCGGAACATCTGGCGGCGCAGATGCGCGTTCTCCGGATGCTCCGCCACCTGCCGGGCCAGCTCCGCCGCGATCTTTCCCCGCAGCTCCGCCGCCGCGGCTTTCGTATAGGTGATGATCAGAAAGTCATCCACCGCGCATTGCTCTTCCGTAATGTACCGGAACAGCCGCTCCACCAGCACACGGGTCTTTCCTGAGCCGGCAGCGGCAGACACCAGCAGACTTCCGCCCCGGTCCTCCACCGCAGCGCGCTGGTCACGGGTCAATTCAATTTTCGCCATGACGCACCTCCCCGCTCTCTGTCTCCATCAGCGCCCAAAAGGCGCCGCCGTCTGTTTTGCGCAGCGGCCGCCGCTTATCGCGGCTTTCATCAAAATAACAGGCCGAGGCAAACGCGCAGTAGGCGCAGGCCGTATCCTGCGGCCCCCGGACGTAGGGATCGGCATCGATATTGCCCCGGGCGATCTCACCGGTGATCTGGCGCAGCAGCTTATCCACATACCGTCCCAGATGCCCCAGCTGAGCCGCCGTGGCGATATCGCCGGACAGCGTACCGTCCTTCTTCACATTGACCGGCAAATAGCAGGGCGACTCCAGGGCGCTATGCTCCATGGCACGCAGCACCTCCGGTTCACCCAACACCAATCCCGTGCGGCGCAGCTCGCTTTGCAGGGCAGCTTTCAGCTTTTCATCGCTGATACTGCGGTCCTGCCGCAGGATCACACTTCTGGCCGGCTGATACAATACGCCGCAGGGTACGATGGGATGGCCAAAATAGTCCTTGCCCTCCCGTTCCAGCGCGAAAAGATACAGCAGCATCTGGATGCCCAATCCGTACCGGACATCGCTGAGACTGAAGCTTTTCCTTCCGGTCTTGTAATCCACCACCCGCAGATAGAGCTTCCCATCGTGGAGCCAGCCGTCCACCCGGTCCACCTTTCCGGATACTGACAGCGCCGCGCCGCCCTCCCGAACTGTGATGGCAGGCATTTCGCCGTCACGGCCGCCGAATCCCAACTCAAATGCCACCGGTTCAAAATCCGACTGCCGCATCTCCTCTGCGATGCCCAGCACAATGGCGCTGGCGGTCTCCCGCAGGCGGCCAAACAGGTACCGGAAGCGGGCGGACTTCTGCTGATAGCCGTCGATGCGGGTGGCCGCATAGCGATCCACATAGCGCTTGACCATGTGCCGCAGCGTCCTGTCATCCACCGCCCGATAGCCGCCCTGCTCCTTCACCTCCCGGTTCACATTTTCCAGCAGGTAGTGGAGGAACGTCCCCACCTCCGGTGCCTCAAAGCCCGCTTTTTTCCGCTCTCTTGCCCGCAGGCCGTACTCCATGAAATAGCCAAAGTGGCAGGAGCGCACCCGGTCAATGCGGCGGGCGGACATGGCGATAGACCGTCCATACAGCGACTGCACCGCCTCCGGCGACAGCCGTCCCCGCGCCATGGAGCGGGCGCGTTCCATAGCGGCAATGACCGGCGCGTAACGGGGCTGCGCCGCAAAGTAACGGCGCAGCGCTTCATCCGATCCGGCAGCGCAAAGCGCCGTGGCCGGAACGGTCAGCCGATAGGCGCCGTCCTCACGCCTTACCTTCACCTGCGGAAACAGCAGCCGCATGCGTTCCACCACAAAGGAGGGTCTCAGCTCCGCGCCGGTCACATCTGTGACAGGCCAGCTGACATGCAGCCGTTCCGTTGGCTGGGCAAGGCAGGCGTAAATATTTTGCAGCTCATTGTCCAGCGCGTCAAAGGTCGCGTCAGACAAAGGCAGCGCACGCTGCTGCAAAGCCTGCCGGTCATCGTTGTCCAGGATCCCACCGTCCCGGTCGACCTTAGGCAGCAGATGATCGTTCGCGCCCAGCAGAAACAGCGCCCGAACCCGATGGCGGTCGTTGCGGGTGATCTCGCTGACCTTGACCTGATCCAGTGTGGCGGGGATGGTGCCCACGCTGTACTGCGTCAGCACCAGCCGCAGAAGCTTGGCAAATTCCTCGCCGCTCAGCTCCGTATCGCCCAGGATCTCCACGAATTGATCCAGCACACCGCAAAATATCCGCCACAGCTGGGCATATTCCTCCGCCAGCTGCACCTTCCCCTCCGCCAGCAGGGCATCCGCCTTATCCTGAAGCGTCTCCGGCACACCGGCTGCTGCGGCAAACTCATACAGCGTCCGGGCCTTTTCGCGGGCTGCCGGCAGGGTCTTCAGCCCCTCTGCCAGCATCAGCAGCGGCCCGCGCACCTTTTCCCGGATACGGTTTACCTCCGCCAGCCGCGCGGCGCGTTCCTCCGTCAGCTCCATGGCATAGCCGTCCGGATTGGCCGTCCATGGCACATCCCGCAGCCACATATTACCCCGGATGTCCCACCGGATCACATAGTTCTCCAGCAAGTCGCATTCCGCCGCCGTCACGCCGGTCATGCCGGTCTTCAGATAGCGGAACATATCCTCATACTCAAAGCCGCCGGTCACCGCGTCCACCGCAGACAGCAGCAGCGTCATCACCGGCTTTTCCAGAATATCGCTGCGGCGGCTGATATAAGCCGGGATACCGTCCCGCTGAAACACCGATTCCAGCAGCGGCCCATACAGCTCCATGCTGCGGCTGGCCACAGCAATGTCCCGATATCGGTATCCCTGCCGCGCCAACCGGCGGATCTGGGCCGCCACGTACTCCACCTCGGTATAGGCAGTGGCCGCCTGATACAGTGCCACCGCCTCAGTCTCCCCCTCCCAGGGCGCATCGCTACCGAAGAAGCAGCGCTCCAGATGGCCCAGGGGACTGTCATCTTTCCGGGATAGATACTCCAGCCGACATTCCACGCCTGTCTCGCGGGCCATGCGCAGCAGCCGCTCCTTCTGGGCGGCGGCATTCTGAAACAGCTGGCCGTTCCGATCTCCCAGCAGTGTCACCGTAACGCTGTGACACCGCCGCAGCGCCAGACGCAGGATCTCCTCCTCCTGCTTATTGAAAAAGGAAAATCCATCCAGATACAGGTCCTTCCCGTCCAGGTAGCGGGACTGAGGCAAGCTGTCCCACAGCTTCTGCACACGGGAGCGCACATCCGCTCCGCCGCCGCGCAGCCGCGCGTCATAGGCAGCGAAGATCATCGCCACATCCCGCAGCTTCTCACCCATAGCGCCTTCCATATCCTCCACATGGCGGTAAAGTGTCTCCGGCGTGATCTGATAAGCGTAGAACTCGTCAGCCAATGTGGTCAGTTGGTGGAGAAACGCCGCCCGCTGGGAAGGCCGTCCGAATACCTTTAAATTGCTGTGCAGCTCCTGCAGGCACCGGCGCATGGTCAGCAGCTTGCCGCCGTTATCCAGCGTCACATCGGCAAGACCGCCGGTCTCACCCAATACGCGGGTGGCAAGACTCTGGAAGCTGAGCACCTCCGCGCCGCATCGGACAGCCGGGCCGCAGGCCCTGCAAAGATCCAGCTCCGCTTCATGGGAGGTATGCTCCGGCACCAACAGCAATTGGGGGCGCTCCTCCCGCCTGCGGGTCACAGTCTCCAGCACACGGCGGGACTTTCCGCTTCCCGCGCGGCCCACCCAGATGGTCAGCATAGGCGTGTTTCCTTCCTTTCTGATCGTTTTTGCTATTATACCGTATTTGTGCCGAATTGCAAAGTATGGCTGCAAATTTTGTCTGTTGACAATGTAAACAGCCCGTGGTATGATATGTTTACAAAGTAAACTGGAGGTGGATACATGCAGCGCGCAGGAACGATCTTTACGCCGACAGAGTGGAAGCTGATGGAATGCCTGTGGCAATCAGGCACATGCACCGGCCGGGAGGCCGTCCACTACATGGAGCAAGCCGCCGGATGGAGCCGCAGCACGACCCTGACCATGCTGCGGCGCATGACGGAAAAGGGCGCGATCAGCTGCCAGGTCCATGACGGTGTGAACACTTATCAGGCACTGATCCCGCGGGAAAATGCCGCGCGGCGGGAAACGGAAGAATTTCTGGATCGGGTCTATCACGGCAGTGTAGGACTTTTTCTCAGCGCCATGACGGAGCGCAAGCAGCTGTCTCAGGCGGAGATCGACGAGCTGTACAACATCCTGCGCAAGGCAGAGGAGGTGGAAAAATGAGCATCTGGATCCTTTCTTCCTCTGTGCTGATCGCGGCGCTCCTCCTGCTGCGCCGGTTACTGCGCAAGCACGTACATCCGGCGGTGCTGTACGCCTTATGGCTGCTGGCGGCGGTACGGCTGCTGCTGCCGGTGCAGGTCGGCAGCAGCGCGATCAGCCTTGACCGGGTCGCATCAAGCCTGCCGCTGGTACAGCGGGTGGATGACACGCTATTTCCCACCACTCCCGCCGATGCTCCGTCTCCGTCAGCAACAGACGGTGTCCCGGCAAAAAGCATCCCGGGTATATCGGCGGAAACCGTCTCTGCCCCCACGACGCAGCCCAGGATCATTACCCTCGTATGGGCCGGCGGCAGCGCGGTGGTAGCCATCTGGTTTTTGGCAGTAAATGGCCGATGCTATATGCGCCTGCGGCGTTCCCGTATCCCGCTGGACACGGATGGCGGTCTGCCCTGCGCGGTATATGTCTCCGCCGCTGTCGAAACGCCCTGTCTGCTGGGCCGCAGCATCTATGTGACGCCGGAAGCGGCGGCGGATAAGGCAGTTCTGCGGCATGTGCTGACGCACGAGGCCACCCATTACCGCCACGGCGACCCCTTGTGGGCCGTGGTGCGGGGCGTGTGTCTGGCGGTACACTGGTGGAACCCGATGGTATGGCTGGCGGCCATCCGCTCCCAAGAGGATGCGGAGCTGGCCTGTGACGCCTGCGCTGTCAAGCAGCTGGGCGAAGCAGAGCGCATGGCCTATGGCCGGACGCTGGTCTCCCTCAGCTGCACCAGGCCCACCCCCTCCTCGGTACTGGCGGCAGCCACCACCATGTCCTGCAGCAAGCGCACGCTGAAAGAGCGGATCATCCTGCTGGCAAAGCAGCCCCGTACCAGAGCGGTCACTGCCTTCATACTGGCGGCGGCGGTGATCCTGGCCGCCGTGGCGGGCTTCACCGGCAAAAAAAGCGGCGTGACCATTCGCCTTCTGGCGGATGACGGACAGGTGGCGCGGCTGTCCATCACCGGCAGCGACGACAGCGGCATGGTGCTGCTGTTCCGCCAGCGATACCTCAACGGTCAGGTCAGCTCCCTCGGTTCCTGCCAGGCAGCGCTGCCCGTAAATCTCAGCATCAGTGTGCGGGATGACTCCGACACGGCGACCGACGACGCTGTGACCTATTTCCCGCTGCCCAGCCGTCAGGAGCAGCCAGGCATCGCCTACGTCTGGAGCACGATACGGGACACCATCCATGTGGAACCTGGCAGCGTGTATCCCATCGCCTGGTGCGGCTATTCCGAGGACGGCAGCATCGACGCCCTGCGGCTGGATAAGGTGATGGAGGATCCTACCTGGATCCAGCAGCAGAAGGGCACCTATTTCGTGATCTGGGCGGCGTTTCCCCGTGACGCCAGTGAGGCGGAACGTATCGCCTCCGCCATCCCAGACAGCCAGGTGACCGCTGTGGATGAGATCCTGCCGCCGGATACCCAGGGCCAGAAGCTGACGGAGATGCAGACCTCTCTGTTCACCACCAACCTCTGGTACACCCAGGCGCTGACCAGCACCTATGACGATCCCCGCGATGTGGATCTATACCAGATGTTCTATAACGGCGGCAGCCGTCAGCCCACGCAGGAGGAGTATGACTACGTTCAGCAGCTGCTGGACTACCCCGGCACCGATGTATTTGTCATCACGCCCCAGGAGATGGATCAGGCCCTGTGGCCCGTGTTCGGCCTGCGCCTGACGGAGACCCATCTGGTGGGCCTGGATCAGTTCATCTGGCGGGAGGACACCGGCTGCTACTACCTCTGCCACGGCGACACCAACGCCATGTCCGTGACCTTCACCTCCGTCGAAGAACTGGGCGACGGCCGCGCTGCCCTGACCTATTCGGGCTGGGACGGCGACTATGTCGTCACCCTCAACGGCAGCCGCATCGAATCCCACGTCAGAAAGGCAGCGTGACGCGGCATATATAAAGAGAAGGCGTGCCGCGGCACGCCTTCTCTTTCACCGTATTATTGCCACAGGCTGCACAGCAGGTCGGTGTAGCCGCTGGGATCGCTGATGGGCAGGCCCGCAATGAGACACGCCTGATGATAGAGGATCTGCACATACTTTTTCGCCTTATCCGGATCGGTGATCCGGGCTGTCCGCAGGGTGACAAAGGCGGGATGATCCACATTGATCTCCAGGATCCGCTTGGCCTTCATGCCCAGCTCCGGCTGCACGGCGGCAAAATACTTCTCCATTTCAAAGGTCAGTCCTTCGCCGCTGGACAGGCACACCGGATGCGTTTTCAGCTTGGTGCTGGCCTTGACCTCCGTCACCTGCTCGCCCAGCGTCTCCTTGATGAAGGCGAAATCATCCTTATACGTGTCACTCTCTTCCGGCTTTCTCTCGTCCTCCAGCTCCAGCTCGCCGTCCACCACACTGCGGAAAGGCTTGTCCCGATACTGGCCAAACAGGTCCGGAATGAAGCTGTCCGCATTGTCTGTGAAGTACAGCATCTCATAGTCGTGCTCCTTCACCAGCTCTGTCTGAGGCAGATGGTCAATGGCGTCCACATTTTCGCCGGTAGCGTAGTAGATAAACTTCTGGCTCTCCGGCATACGATCCACATATTCATCCAGTGTCACCAGCTTTTTGTCGCGGGAGGAATAGAACAGCAGCAGATCCTGTACCTTCTCCTTATTCATGCCGTAGTTGTTGAGGGCGGACAGCTTCAGCTGCCGGCCATAGCTGCGGTAGATCTTCTCGTAATCCTCCCGCTCATCCTTCAGCATCCGCAGCAGCTCCGCCTTGATCTTTTTCTCCAGATTGGCGGCAATGACCTTCAGCTGCCGGTCATGCTGCAAAAGCTCACGGGAGATATTCAGGCTCAGGTCAGGAGAGTCCACCACGCCCCGGACAAAGTTGAAATATTCCGGCAGCAGGTCGGCACAGTGATCCATGATCATCACGCCGGAGCTGTACAGCTGGAGACCCGGCTTGAAGTCCTCGGTAAAGTACTGGTTGGGCATCCGGGAGGGGATAAACAGCAGCGCCTTATAGGTCACAGCGCCCTCCACGGAGACGGTGATCACCGATTGAGGCGGCGCAAACTCACCGAAACGCTCCTGATAGAACTTATCATACTCCTCTTTTGTGACCTCGCTCTTCTTCCGCTGCCACAGGGGCACCATGGAGTTCAGCGTCTCCCATTCGGACACCTGCTCATACGCCGGCTTGTCGTCAGGGCTGCCCTCCTTCCGCTTGGAATGCGTGGTCAGCATCCGGATGGGAAAGCGGATATAGTCGCTGTACTTCTTCACCAGGCGGCGCAGGGTATACTCCTCCAGATACTGGCTGTATTCGTCCTTTTCCTCCTCCGGGTCCGGCTTGATGTGCATGATCACATCCGTACCCACCGTATCCTTCTCGCACGGCTCCACGGTATACCCGTCCACACCGGCGGACTGCCAGCGATATGCCTGATCGCTGCCATACTTCTTTGTGACCACAGTGATCTGATCGGCCACCATAAACGCGGAATAGAAGCCTACGCCGAACTGACCGATAATATCGGTATCCGGTGTCTCCTTCCCCTCCAGGCCGCCTTTGAATTGGAAGCTGCCGCTGTTGGCGATAACGCCAAGGTTGTTCTCCAGCTCGCCTTCATCCATGCCAATACCGTTATCGCTGACGGTAAGCGTCCGGTTCTCCTTGTCCACGGACAGGATGATGCGGAAATCACTCCGATTCAGGCCCACCTGATCGTCTGTCAGGCTGAGATAGCACAGCTTGTCGATGGCGTCAGACGCGTTGGAGATGATCTCCCGCAGGAATATCTCCTTGTGGGTATAGATGGAGTTGATCATCAGGTCCAGCAGCCGCTTGGACTCCGCCTTGAATTGTTTTTTTCTCATGATACGACTTCCTTTCATGCGGACAGGGGAACGCGGCGCGTTCCCTTGCTATATATTATTTCGTTTCGTCCTGCCGCTTTTTTTCATTGGCACGGGTAATGAACCAGCCCGCAGCCGTCAGCGCCGTCATGGTGCCATAGATCACCGCCAGCGTTTTTCCCAGCAGCGCCAGATCCGGCAGCACCCTTGTCCCCGCACGGACGGCTTTCTCGCCTATGTTGGCGATCGTTTTCATTTTTGGCATACGCTCACCCCTCCGCTTCCTTCTCAGTATACCACTTTTGTCGATCCTTGTCCATCAGCGCATAAAGCGATCGATCGCATCGTTGAGACTATCCACAGCGGCGGTATCGCCCTCCTCCACCGCATCCACGATGCAGTGGGCAATGTGATCCTTCAGGATCACCCGCCCGGTGGAATTAAGCGCCGATATCACAGCGGACAGCTGTACCAGCACCCCGGCGCAATCCTCGCCCCGCTCCACCATGCGGCGAACCGCGTCCAGATGGCCCTGCGCCCGGCTGAGACGATTCAGCACCGCCTTTGTATGTTCGTGAGAATGTGTGTGAGAATGCGTGGTGCCGTCAGCATGGGTATGGGGCTGGTCAGACATAGCAGGTCACTCCTCTGCGGTGATTTCAGGATAAGGCCGCGGACGGCCTGTTGTTATCATACATCAATCCGTCCTGTTTTACAAGTGGCTTTGCCATACCAGCGCCGCCGGTGAATTGAATTGACTTGCACTTTGGAACGTGGTAAAATAAGAAAAAATGAAAGCGAGGGCTTTATTTATGTGCAGTCACGACCATGAACACACCCATGCCGATGGTACTACCCATACCCATGCGCATACCCATGCGCACGGTCATGAGCAGGAGCATACTCACCAGCATACCCATGACCACGAGCACCCTCACAGCCATGACCGCCACTCTCCTGAGGAGGCGCTGGCGCTGCTGGCGTACATGGTGCAGCATAACCGCCACCATGCCGAAGAGCTGCATGAGCTGGCCCACAGCATGGATGATGACGCGGCACAGCTGATCCACGATGCCATACTGGATTTCGATCTCGGCAACGAAAAGCTGGACGAGGCCCTGAAGCTGCTGAAAGGAGAATAACGCATGTGCCTTTCCACCGTATACACCCTGCGGGGCAACGACAAGCAGGAGGTCTGCAAGAATGTGGCCGCCATGCAAAAGGATGGCGACCAACTGATTTTCACCGATATTCTGGGCGTTCCCACTGCTGTGACCGGCACCATTGAGAAGATCGACCTGATGGACAATCTGATCTTCGTCCGCCAGAACTGAGCATAAAAAAATCCTCCCGGCCGGGAGGATTTTTTTATGCTCAGTTTGCCAGCGCTTCCGCCCACAGGCCATACTTCTCCACGTTGGTGTCACGCTCCGCCGCGTCCTTGCCGATGGTCAGGATGTAGACCTTGATCTTCGGTTCGGTACCGGAGGGGCGCACCAGAATGGTGGTGCCATCCGCCAGCTCGTAGCGCAGCACATTGCTGCCCTTCAGCTCCATTGCGGACACCGCGCCGGTGGCGCAGTCCACCACAGCGCCGTCAGTGTAATCCTTACGGCGGACAACCGTCACACCGGAGATCTCAGCAGGCGGGTTCTGGCGCAGATCCTTCATCAGATCGGCCATCTTCTCCAGGCCGTCCAGGCCAGGCATCACCAGATTGTGGGTCTTTTCACCGTACCAGCCGTATTTCCGGTACAGCACGTCCAGCGCGTCGTACAGGGTCATGCCCTGGGCGGCGTACCAAGCGGCCATCTCCGTCAGCAGCAGGGAAGCGGTAACGGCGTCCTTGTCCCGGACGTAATCGCCCAGCATGTAGCCGTAGCTCTCCTCATAGGAGAACACCACCTTGCCCTCGCCGACGGATTCCAGCTGGTTCTTTTTCTCGGCCATAAACTTGAAGCCGGTAAACGTATCGTAGCAGGTGACACCATGGGCTTCGGCCACCTTGCGGGCCATCTCGGTCGTAACGATGGTTTTCAGCATCACAGGCCTGGCAGGCAGCTTGCCGCTGCGCTTCATGGCCCCGTACAGGTAATCGCTCAGCAGTACGCCGGTCTGGTTGCCGCTGACAGGCTGGAACTTGCCCTCCTTGTTGCGGACCATGATACCTACGCGGTCACTGTCCGGGTCTGTACCCACGATGAAGTCGGCCTTCACCTTGTCGGCCAGCGCGATAGCCAGATAGAAGCCCTCGGGATTCTCCGGATTGGGAGAGGCCACCGTGGGAAAGTCCCCGTCGATCACCATCTGTTCCGGCACGCAGTGCAGGTGCTTGATGCCCAGACGAGTCAGGGCCTCCGGCACCAGCTTGTGGCCGCAGCCGTGGAAGGGGGTATACACCACCTGGAAGGTGTCCGCCACTTTGGCAACGGAATCATAATCGTTGACCATATCCATGACATTCGCCATGAACTTGCGGTCGGTCTCGTCGCCCATGGTCTCGATGAGACCGGTCTTGGCGGCCTCGTCAAAGTCCATGCGCTTCACGCCGGTGAAGATATCGATCTTCTCCAGCTCCGCGGCGATGGCGGCGGCATGGTGGGGCGGCAGCTGCGCGCCGTCCTCCCAATAGACCTTGTAGCCGTTATATTCCTTGGGGTTATGACTGGCGGTGACGTTAATGCCGGCCTGACAGCCGTACTCCCGCACGGCGAAGCTCAGCTCCGGCGTAGGACGCAGGGACTCGAAAATGCGCACATGGATGCCGTTGGCGGCGCATACCTCGGCGGCAGCCCGGGCAAACTCCATGGAATGATGGCGGCAATCCATGCAGATGGCCACACCGCGCTTTTTCGCGGCCTCACCCTCGGCGCAGATGACGTTGGCAAAGCCCTGGGTCGCCCAGCGGATGACGTACACGTTCATCTGGTGCAGACCCACCTTCATGGTGCCCCGCAGTCCGGCGGTGCCGAACTCCAGCGGGCCATAGAACCGGCTCTCGATCTCCTTTTCATCATCGGCGATGGACGCCAGCTCCTTCACCTCATCCGCCGTCAACGCGCCGCTATGCAGCCATTTCTCGTACTCACGCATGTAATCCAGCATCGTTTTCGTCCTCCTCTACCGCTTGTGCGTTCAGAATATTATTGGCCTCCTCCAGCATGGTCTGAGGCACATACAGCGACGCTCCGTAGCCGGAAAAGCCGTTGATGACCTTTCCCGCGCCGCCGTCCTTGTCATAGTATTTGAAGCAGGGAATGCCGTAGGCCGCCAGCATGGAGATCACCATATCCGACTCCGCCGGGGAATCAAAGGTCTCCTTCAGCAGCACAGCCTTCACCTTCTCGCCGTTTTCCTCCAGCGGCCAGTCCAGCTTCTTTTTATGGAAGCTCCAAGCAGAAGCTCCCATAAAATCCTCCCAAAAGTCCTGCGGAAGCTCCCCCTTATGGATTAAATTATTCCAAAAACTCATCACAAAACCTCCCTCGTCATTTATGATAGCGCGTGCCCTCCGCGATCTGACACGCCCGATAGATCTGCTCCAACAGCATCACCCGGGCCAGATGATGCGGGAATGTCATGGGCGACATGCTCAGGCGCCAGTCGGCCTGCTTTTTCAGCGTCTCGTCCAATCCGAAGCTGCCGCCGATCAAAAACGTCACCTTGCTTTTTCCCTCCAGTGCAAAGGCTGCCAGCTTTTTCGACAGCGCCTCGCTGGAGCAGGTCTGGCCCTCGATACACATGGCCACCACCGCGCCGCCATCCAGCTTCTGCCGGATAGCAGCGGCTTCGGATGCCAGCGCCTTTTTGATCTCCGCGGGGGAAGGATCCTCCGGCAGACGGCTCTCCGGCAGCTCTGTCACTTCGATCTTGCAGTAGCGCCCCAGGCGCTTGATGTACTCCGCCGCCGCATCGGCATAAAATTTCTCCTTCAGTTTACCAACGCACAGTACGGTAACGCGCTGCATGCAGCCACCTCGCTTATCAAAAAGGAATCAGCGCCCGCCGGTATCGCCGGGCAGACGCTGAGTATGAAATCTGTCAGCCGATGCGGACCTCGTCCTTCTCCGCTTCCGGCTCATCCACCATGGAAATATCCGCGCCCACAGCCCGCAGCTTCCCCACGATATTCTCATAGCCGCGTTCGATATACTGCACATGGCTGATCTCTGTGGTGCCGTGTGCCGCCAGCGCCGCGATCACCAGCGCCGCGCCGGCACGCAGGTCAGGCGCCTGTACCGGCGCGCCGGTAAAGTGATCTATACCCTCCAGCACTGCCATCTTGCCGTCTACCTGGATCCGGGCACCCAGACGCTTCAACTCATCCACATATTTAAAGCGGTTATTCCACACGCTCTCCGTGATCAGGCTCGTGCCATCTGCCAGCGCCAGCACCGACGCGATCTGGGGCTGCATATCCGTGGGAAATCCGGGATAGGGCATCGTCTTGATATTGGTTCGCTGCAAACGACCGGTACGCCGCACCAGCATCTCATCGCCATTCTCCTCGATCTCCACGCCCATTTCCATCAGTTTGGCACTGATGCAGTCCATATGCTTGGGGATCACATTATGGATCAGCAGCTCACCGCCGGCAGCCGCCACGGCCGCCATATAGGTGCCCGCCTCGATCTGGTCGGGGATAATGGCATAGCTTCCGCCGTTCAGCCGCTTCACACCGCGGACCTTAATGGAATCCGTACCGGCACCCTTGACCTCCGCCCCCATAGAGTTGAGGAAGTTGGCCAGATCCACGATATGCGGCTCACGGGCAGCATTCTCGATCACAGTCGTACCATCCGCCAGCGCCGCTGCCATCATAATATTCATGGTCGCGCCCACAGACACCACATCCAGATAGATATTGGCGCCATGCAGGTGGCCGCTTTTCGCTCTGGCATTGATATAGCCGCCCTCCACAGACACCTCGGCGCCCATGGCGGTAAATCCTTTGATATGCTGGTCAATGGGTCGTACACCGAAATCGCACCCGCCGGGCATGGCCACCGTGGCCTCACCAAAGCGGCCCAACAGCGCGCCCAACAGGTAATAACTGGCACGGATACGCCGCGCCAGCTCATAGCTGGGGCGGGTAGAACGGATCGTGCGGCAGTCCAACTCGACCGCGTGCCGGTTCAGCACCCGCACCTTGGCTCCCAGCTCATCCAAAATGGAGAAAAACAACGTTACATCGCTGATCTGCGGAATATTCTCGATCCGGCATACGCCGTCCACCATCAAGGCCGCGGGAATAATGGCTACCGCCGCGTTCTTCGCGCCGCTGACGGTCACATCGCCATACAGGGGGCGGCCACCGTTGACAATATACTTATTCAATATTTGCACCCTCTCTTTTGACTGGTCACAAAGCTACGGGCACTGATGGAAGGTCACTGCCGGAAACTCTGTCCGACACTTATCATACCCACAGCAGAAAACTTCATGCGCCAATTGACGCAGAAAGATAAACGCATAATTACATAATAAGTATAGCACATTTTTTTGCAAAAGCAATATCAGCGTTCCAATTTCCCCCGGTTTTTCAAAAGTTTATGTCTACCTGTGCCTTTCCCGCCTGTATGGCTCCCTCTTGTATGGAGCGTTATGCTTGACAGTCTGCCGCCGTAGGGAATATAATATATAGTAATTGTCCGCTTTTTACACAAATGAGGTACTTGTTTCATGAATATTCGATTGATCACCCGCACGACCGGGTATGTGCTGTGGGTGGAAGCCGGTTTTATGCTGCTGCCGCTGCTGGTCAGCCTGGGGTATGGCGACGGCTGCTGGGAAGCCTTCCTGTCATCGGCGCTGCTGTGCGGTATTTTGGGCGCGTTGGCCTATCTGGTACCTGTCACCCGCAGACGGATGCAGGGTCGTGACGGTTATGCCGCCGTGGCGCTGGCCTGGGTAATGCTGACACTAATGGGTACGTTCCCCTACCTGCTGTCTGACACCATTCCATCCTTTGTGGACGCGCTGTTCGAGACCGCCTCCGGCCTGACCACCACCGGCGCTACCATTCTGGATTCTGTGGAGGTCATGCCCCCCAGCATCCTGTTCTGGCGCAGCGAGACCCAATGGATGGGCGGCATGGGCGTCCTGGTGCTGTTCCTGGCGCTGACGCCGCACCTGGGTGACGGCGCTTACTATCTGATGAAGGCGGAAAGCCCCGGCCCGATCAAATCCAAGCTGGTCCCCCGCGTGGGCGGCACTGCCAAGATCCTCTATACGATCTATATTGTACTGACAGCGGCGGAGACTGTGGCCCTGCGTATTGCAGGCATGTCATGGTTCGATGCGGTAAACCACTCCTTTACCACCATCGCCACCGGCGGTTTCTCCGTTCGCAACGCTTCCATCGCCGAGTATCACTCTGATGCCATCACATGGGTCATCATCGCATTCACGTTTTTAGCCGGCATCAATTTTTCTCTGCTGTACACGGTGGTCCGGGGCCGCATCCGGGACGCGCTGCGCAGTGAAGAGCTGCGGTGGTATCTGCTGATCCTGGCTGCTACGATCGGACTGATCTGCGTGGATCTGCACGTAGAGCTGGGGCAGGGCTGGTACGAGTCGGTCACTGATGCGGCATTTCAGGCCACTACTATCATGAGCACCACGGGCTATGCTACCAAAGACTTTACCCTATGGCCCACCTTCTCCCGCTGTATTCTGGTACTGCTGATGTATGTAGGCGGCTGCGCGGGTTCTACCGCAGGCGGCATGAAGATCAGCCGCCTGATGCTGCAAATAAAAAGCCTGCGGCGGGAACTGGATCATATCATCCACCCCAATCGCGTTTCGGTAATTACCATGGACGGGCAAAGTGTGGATGAAAGGGCTGTCACCTCCGCCCACATGTTTCAGGTGGCTTATCTGATGATCCTGATGGCTGGCACATTGGTAGTATCGCTGGACGTGCTGGGCTTTACGGAATCCTTCGTGGCCTCTCTGACCTGCGTCAGCAATGTTGGCCCGTCGCTGGGTTCTCTTGGCCCCATGGCGAACTTTGCCCCTCTTTCATGGTTCAGCAAGCTGGTGCTGGCCCTTATCATGTTGATGGGCCGTCTGGAGCTGATGCCCTTGCTGGTGCTGCTCAGCCCCTCCACCTGGCGAAATAAGTGACGCATCATTCCCCGGCAAAATGCCGGGGAATGATTTTTTTATCGACAGCGCAAAAAGGCTGTCCGGGATCCGGACAGCCTTTTTTGATGTTTTTGAGCGAAACCTTATTTCGCAGCCTTGGCGGCCTTGATGGACTCGATCAGCTCGGGAACGACCTTGAACAGGTCGCCGGTGATGCCGTAATCGGCAACCTCGAAGATGGGAGCGGTCTCGTTCTTGTTGACGGCGATGATGCACTCGGAATCCTGCATACCAGCCTTGTGCTGGATCGCGCCGGAGATACCCAGAGCAACATAGACCTTGGGATGGACGGTCTTGCCGGTCTGGCCGACCTGATGGTCAGCGGAGATCCAGCCGGCGTCCACGCAGGCGCGGGAGGAACCCACGACGCCGCCCAGGACCTCGGCCAGCTCCTCGGCCAGCTTGATGCCCTTCTCCACGTCCTTGGAGATGCCGCGGCCAACGGACACGATGAAGTCAGCGCCGATCAGGTCAACCAGCTTCTTGGCGGCCTTCACGGTCTCGGTGACCTCGGTGTGGATGTCGGAAGCTTCCAGAGCGAACGCGGGATGCAGGATCTCCACGTTCTTCTTGCACTCGCGCTTCTTCATAACGCCGGGGCGGACAGTGGCCATAGCGGGACGGAAGCGGGGGCAGATGATGGAGGCCATCAGGTGGCCGCCGAAAGCGGGACGGGTCATCTTCAGGTCGCGATCCACGGGATGGGGCTCGCGGTTGATCATGACGGTACCCAGCTTCTCGATGCGCTCCTCGGGCAGAGTGGAGGCTTCCTTCAGGAAGTTCTTGTAGTTGGGCATGTCGATGTCCAGATGGGTGCAGTCAGCGCACAGACCGGTGTGCAGACGAGCTGCGCAGCGGGGGGCCAGATCACGGCCGATGTTGGAAGCGCCAAACAGCAGCACTTCGGGCTTCAGCTCCTCAACGGCCTCCACGATCACCTTGGTGTAACCATCGGTGGTGAAGTCCTTCAGCAGGGGGGAATTGTACACATAAACCTTATCCGCGCCGTACTCGCCCAGCTCTGCGGCGATGCCGTCCACGTTGTCGCCCAGCAGAATGCCGCACAGCTCAACGCCCAGCTCATTGGCCAGCTTACGGCCCTCGGAGATCAGTTCAAAGGTGGTGGGCATCATCACGCCCTGACGCTGCTCGCAGAACACCCATACGTTCTTGAACGCGCCGATATCAGCACTATTAAAAGCCATTTTCTTATCTCCTTTCCCTTAGATGATGTGCTTGGCCGCCAGAATGCCAGCCAGCTTGTCGGTGGTATCCTTACCGTCACCTTCCAGCATCGTGCCGGCGCCCTTCTGGGGGGGCGTAAAGGAGGTGAGAATATTGGTGGGAGAACCGGCCAGACCGATGGTGCTCTTATCGATCAGGGGGTGATCCTTCAGGGTCTCATAGGTCATGGTGACCATAGGCTTGCTGTATGCGGTATTGATATCATAGAGATTCATGTAACGGGGCTCGTTCAGCTCCTTGATGCAGGTGATCATGCAGGGGGTGTTCACCTTGACGGTCATGTAGCCATCCTCCAGGATGCGCTTCACGGTCAGGGTGTTGCCGTCCTTCTTGATCTCGCCGGCATAGGTGATCTGGGGCAGATGCAGCTTCTCAGCGATCTGGGGACCCACCTGAGCGGTATCGCCATCGATGGCCTGACGGCCAGCCAGGATGATATCGTCAGCCTCGACGCCGTAGGTGTCGATAGCGGCGGCGATGATCTGGGAGGTAGCATAGGTGTCGGAGCCGCCGAACTCGCGGGCGGTCACCAGAACGCCTTCGTCCACGCCCATGGCCATCAGCTCACGCAGCATGCCTTCCGCGGGAGGAGGACCCATGGTGAAAGCGATGACCTTGCAGCCCAGCTCGTCCTTCAGGGACAGGGCAGCCTCGACGGCGTTCAGGTCGTCGGGGTTGATGATGGTCTGCATGGAAGCGCGATCCAGAGTACCATCGGGATTCACGGCCACCTTACCGGAGGTATCGGGGACCTGCTTAACAGTAACTAAAATTTTCATTTTTCCTTTTACCTCCTGACTTACTTAACGCCCAGATGGCTGGAGATGACCATACGCTGCACCTCGGAAGTGCCCTCGTAGATCTCGGTGATCTTCGCGTCGCGCATCATGCGCTCCACGGGATACTCACGGGTGTAGCCGTAACCACCGAACAGCTGAACGGCGCGGCGGGTCACATCGGAAGCGGCCTCAGCGGCAAACAGCTTGGCCATAGCGGCGTCAGCGGAATAAGGCTCGTGATTCTGCTTCTTCATAGCGGCAGAGTACACCAGATACTTGGCAGCCTCCATGCGGGTGTGCATGTCAGCCAGCTGGAACTGGGTGTTCTGGAACTGGGAGATGCGCTTACCGAACTGGACGCGCTCCTTGGTGTACTTGACAGCCTCGTCAACAGCGCCCTCGCCGATACCCAGAGCCTGGGAAGCGATACCGATACGGCCGCCATCCAGCGTCTTCATGGCGATCTTGAAGCCCTCGCCCTTCTTGCCCAGCATACGATCCTTGGGGATCACGCAATCCTCGAAGATCAGGTCGCAGGTAGAGGAACCGCGAATGCCCATCTTCTTCTCGTGCTTGCCCTGAGAGAAGCCCTTGTCATCCTTCTCCACGATGAAGGCGGAGATCTCCTTCATGGAGCGGCCGCGCTTATCGGTGACCTTGCCGGTCACGGCGATGATGACGAAGGTATCAGCCACGTTGCCGTTGGTGATGAAGCACTTGGAGCCGTTCAGGATGTAGTTCTCGCCGGACTCGTCCAGCACAGCGGTGGTCTGCTGGCCCTGAGCATCGGTACCAGCGCCGGGCTCGGTCAGACCGAAGGCGCCGATCTTGCGGCCGGAGCACAGGTCGGGCAGATACTTCATCTTCTGCTCCTCGGTGCCGTTCTCGAAAATGGGAGCGGCGCACAGGGAGGTATGAGCAGACACGATAACTGCGGTGGTACCGCAGACCTTGGCCAGCTCCTCAACGCACATGGCATAGCTGAGGACGTCGGCGCCAGCGCCGCCGTACTCCTTGGGGAAGTAAATACCCATCATGCCCAGCTTTGCCATCTTCTCGACGGTTTCCATGGGGAAACGCTCTTCCTCGTCGATTTCGGTGGCCAGGGGCTTGACCTCGTTCTCCGCGAACTCGCGGTACATCTTCTGAACGAGCAGCTGTTCCTTAGTCAGATGGAAATCCATACTATTTTCTCCTTTTCCAGAAATTTACTTGTTGTAGTTAAAGAAGCCCTCGCCGGACTTGATGCCCAGCTTGCCGGCGCGCACCATCTTGCGGATCAGCACGTTGGCACGGTACTTGCTGTCGTGAGTCTCGTTATACAGCACGTCCATGATGTTCAGCACCACGTCCCAGCCGATCAGATCGCCCAGATGCAGGGGGCCCATGGGGTGGTTGCAGCCCAGCTGCATAGCGATATCGATATCCTCTGCAGAGGCGACGCCCTCCTGCAGGACGCAGACGCCCTCGTTGCAGTAGGGGATCAGGATCTTGTTGACCACGAAGCCGGGAGCCTCGTTGACGACCACGGGGGTCTTGCCGATCTCAACGGACAGGTTCTTGATGTAATCCACCAGCTCAGCGGGAGTATTGCCGCCGGCGATGACCTCGACCAGCTTCATAGCGGGCACGGGGTTAAAGAAGTGCATACCGATCAGGTTGTGCTTCAGACCCTGTGCCATCTCGGTGATGGACAGAGAAGAAGTGTTGGAAGCAAAGATGGCATCTTCCTTGCAGATGGCATCCAGGCGGCCCAGCAGTTCCTTCTTGGTGGCCATGTTCTCGGCGACGCACTCGATGACCAGATCGGCATCGGCAGCAGCCTCGAACTCCTCGACCAGGACGCGGCTCATCAGATCGTCAGCGGCTTCCTGCGTCATCTTGCCCTTGGCGACCTTCTTGTTCAGAGAGGCAGCCAGCTTGTCCTTATGGCGCTGGGCGCTTGCCACGCTGGAAGCATACATCAGAGCGGTGTGACCCTTCGCTGCGAAAACCTGGGCAATGCCGCTGCCCATAGTACCGGCACCAAATACTGCGACTTTCATGTGTTTTCCTCCTATAATATATTGTTTAATCATCAGGCGAACCTGTTAATTAACGTGGGGTGAGCTTACTTGTTCTGATAAGGCTCGTGCTTGCGCTTTTCCAGGAACGCGGTCATGCCCTCGATCTGGTCGGCGGTCTTGAAGCAGCTGCCGAACAGCTTCTCCTCGATCACGATGGCGTCATCCATCTTGACCTCCAGGCCCTCATTGATGGCCTTCTTGCAGGCGCGAACGGCGATAGGCGCGTTCTTGGCGATGGTCTCAGCCAGCTTTTCAGCGGCAGCCATCAGCTCAGCCAGAGGATATACGGCGTTCACCAGACCGATGCGCAGCGCTTCGTCCGCCTTGATATTCTTGGCGGTATAGATCAGCTGCTTGGCCATGCCGGGACCCACCAGACGTGCCAGACGCTGGGTGCCGCCGAAGCCGGGAGTAATGCCCAGGCCCGTTTCAGGCTGGCCGAATACAGCGGTATCCGCGCAGATGCGGATGTCGCAGCTCATGCTCAGCTCGCAGCCACCGCCCAACGCGAAGCCGTTGATGGCCGCGATGGTGGGGATAGGCAGCGTCTCGATGCGGCGGAACACGTCGTTTCCGTGCTTGCCGAAGGCCTCGCCCTCCTCGGGGGTCAGGGTGCTCATCTCGCCGATATCAGCGCCGGCCACAAAGGCCTTCTCGCCGCTGCCGGTCAGCACCAGCGCGCGGATCTCGCTGTCAGCGTTGACGATATCCACCAGCTCGCCCAGATCGGTGAGCACATCGCTGTTCAGCGCGTTCAGTGCCTTGGGGCGATTGATCGTAGCGATCGCGATGTTACCCTTTTTCTCCAGCAGAACATTCGTCATGTTAACTCCTCCTTACTTCCTTTTCGGGCACCGTCTCCCTGCCGCTTTACCGCAATGAAAACAATGCTCCTCATACAGGCTATATTATATAACTTCGTCTAAAAATTAGCAACCCCTATCGGCACCGCTTTTCGCTTTTTTAGCACATTCCACAAAAGTCAATGAAAGAATTTGCACATTTTGAAGATGCGTTTTTCAAGCATGGAATATCCGCGTTTTTCCCATTTGCAACCTGACAGTTTTTGTGGTATGATAGGGCAACGATCATGCTGATTACGGGAGGAGAGCATCCCATGCGAATGAGGAAAAAGAAGAATCTGGCGCCCCGGATGGAAGCCTGCGGCGCGTGGCTGGTCCGGGACCCCTTTGTCCAGCGAGGCCGCTGGCGGGAGTTGATGCCCAGCGCCCGCGAGATCCGGCTGGAGCTGGGCTGCGGAAAGGGCCGTTTTACCGTCGGAACAGCCGCGGCGGAACCGGATGTGCTGCTGATCGCTGTGGAGAAGGTACCGGACGCCATGGTGGTGGCAATGGAGCGCGCCCGTGACGCGGAGCTGCATAATGTGTTTTTCGTGGACGCGGACGCGGCGCTGCTGCCGGATATGTTCGCGCCCGGCGAGATAGACCGTATCTATATCAACTTCTGTGATCCGTGGCCGAAAAGCAATCAGGCCAAGCGGCGGCTGACCCATCACAATTTTCTGAACCAATACCGGAAGGTACTGAAGGCGGGCGGCGAGATCCACTTCAAGACCGATAACGACAAGCTGTTTGAGTGGTCGGTGGAGGAGATCCCGCAATATGGCTGGACACTGCGGGAGGTGACCCGCGACCTGCACGCCAACGGGCCGACAGGCGTGATGACCGACTATGAAAAGAAATTTTTTGAGTTGGGTAAGAACATCAACCGCTGCGTGGCAGTCGAAATCCCATGGACACCGCCGGAGGACAGCTCCGCCGAAGCATAAAAAAACACCTGCCTTACGGCAGGTGCTTTTTTATGTTCAGTTACGCCAGCTTCGCCTTGGCCATGTCGCACAGGGCGGTGAACGCCACAGCGTCGTTGATGGCCATCTCGGACAGCATCTTGCGGTTGATCTCCACACCGGCCAGCTTCAGGCCATGCATGAAGGTGGAATAGTTCATGCCGTTGATCTTGCAGGCGGCGGAAATACGGGTGATCCACAGCTGACGGAAGTCTCTCTTCTTCAGACGACGGCCCACATACGCGTAGGTCAGGGACTTCATCACCTGCTCGTTGGCCATTTTGAAGTGCTTGGACTTGGCGCCCCAGTAGCCCTTGGCCAGCTTCAGCATCTTATTTCTTCTCTTGCGCGTCATCATTGCGCCTTTAACACGTGCCATATCTAATTAGCCTCCTATTTCTAACGATTCCGTCTCTTATTTGTAAGGGATCATCTTGCGGATGGTCGCCTCGGTGGTGCAGTCAGCATAGGTGGTGCTGCGCAGACGACGACCGCGCTTGGTGTCCTTCTTGGTCAGGATGTGGCTCTTGAACGCGTGAGCTCTCTTGACCTTACCGGATTTCGTCAGATTGAAGCGCTTCTTTGCGCCGCTGTGGGTCTTCAGTTTAGGCATAGTTGTTTCTCCTTCCTATATTGCGCGATTGCAAACAGAATACAAATTTATTTACCGGCCTTGGGAGCCAGGAAAATGGACATGTTGCGGCCTTCCATCTTGGCGGATTTCTCCATGGCGGCCACTTCGGCGCACTGCTCGGCAAACTTGGTCAGCAGGTCGCGGCCGATCTCGGTATGCGCCATCTCGCGGCCGCGGAAACGAACGGATACCTTCACACGGTTGCCGTCAGTCAGGAACTTCTGCGCGTTCTTCAGCTTGGTATTGAAGTCGCCCACGTCGATACCGGGGGACATGCGGATCTCCTTGATCTCCACCACATGCTGGTTTTTACGGGCCTCTTTTTCGCGTTTGCTCTGCTCAAAACGATACTTGCCGTAGTTCATGAGTTTGCATACGGGCGGGACAGCCTGCGGAGAGATCTTGACCAGATCAAGACCACGCTCCTCTGCGATATGCAGCGCCTCGTCAGACGACACGATCCCCATCTGCTCGCCATTCTCGCCGATGAGACGGATCTCGCGATCGTTGATGTCCTCGTTCAGTTGATGCACTACCTTGCTAATACCTCAAGCACCTCCAATCAAAAATAAAACGCGAATGCATATGCATCCGCGCAACATGAAAAAGCCGCACTACGGGCTTTTGTTGATTCGCTGTTGACCTCTTTGCCTTTGGCGTGAGGTGAGACGGATGCACCGACCTTCTTTGTTTTGCAGAAGTATTATACCTTCTCTATATCCGTTTGTCAACAGGAATTTGCCCGATATTTTATTCTTTTTTATGTATAGCCGCCGTTTGCATGGGACATCCTACCCTTGCACAAATAAAGGAGGTGCAAATTCATGGATAACAAGAATTACAAGAACGCCAAGGATGCGCAGAACGCGCAGAATACCCAGAACAACACCCAGAATACCCAGAACACCAAGAATAACAAAAACGCCAAGGACAATACCAACTGCCGCTGACGGCGGTTAAAGACACACATCGGGTATCGCGGGCAAGGCCGCGGAGCGCAGGCTCCGCGGCCTTGCTGCCTGTGTAAGTCTTTGCGTAGGGCGGCATGACCACATGCCGCCGCGTACAGCCCCTTTCGTCCACCGCGCGGACCGATGAGGGCATCGAACCGCACGAACGATCGCCGATCATATTTTGCAGGGGGCGGCCGCTGTTTTACGCCAGCTTGTCGGGATACACGCCCTCGTCATGGAGCTTCTGCAGGGCCGCCGCCACACGGGGCCGGTCCTCGTGATAGGTCATGCCGAACCACTGGTCGGCGGAATGGAGCACAGAGACCGTCAGCTGTCCCTTATCCATCATGTCGCCCACCATGGCGGGCAGCAGGCACTCCGCCTTGGGATCGTCGCCTGTATGACGGAGGAAGTCGTGGAAATACTGCTCCATATGCGCATAGATGGCAGGGGAAAAGCCCCAGAAATTCATAGACACCACGCTGTCGCCGTCCAGCTCCCGGCGAACGCCGTCCGCCATGTCGGCAATGCTGCCGTCAGGAAACTGCTGGATCTTCATGGTCTCGCGGATATCGGTCAGCTTGCCGTCCGCCGTATGGCATACGCCGCGGGTCACGGTGCCGTACTTGCTGACAGTATTTTTCAGCAGATAGCCCACCATGACGGCCTTTCCCTGCTCCGGCAGGGTCTGGAGCGCCTCGTACATGGTGCGGTAGGCATCCACACCGTAATAATCGTCGGCATTGATGACGCAGAACGGCTCATGGACAAAGGGACGGGTACACAGCACCGCGTGGGTGGTGCCAAAGGGCTTGGTGCGTCCCTCCGGAATATGATAGAAGTCCGGCACAGAGTCAAACGTCTGCTCGGCATAGCAGAACTCCACCTTGCGGCCATCCGGCGTGCGCAGCGTGTCCAGCGCCTCACCAGCCAAACGATGGATCAAGTCGCGGATCTCCGGCTTGATGACAAATACCACCTTATCAAAACCGGCCCGGGCCGCGTCATAGATCCCGTAATTCATCAGGATCTCGCCGTGCGGACCAACGCCGTCCACCTGCTTATTGCCGCCATAGCGGGAACCCATACCGGCCGCCATGATCACCAGTGTTGCATGCATTTCCTTTTCCTCCTGCTGTAAAAATGTTCCGTTAACAGCATACCACGTTTCCCGGAAAAGGGCAACCGCCTTTTGTCCTTAAAAATTTTGGGGAAACTGGGATTTTTCTCTGGATTTTCCCTTTGCCCTCCCCTATAATAGATGTATTGCGAAAAAATTTCTCAGGAGGCGTTTCCCATGGAAAAGTCAAAAGTGATGGGCCACATTTTTGCCATCATCACCATACTGGTCTGGGGCAGCTGTTTTGTGCTGACCAAAAATCTGCTGGTGGATTTCACCCCCATCCAGATCATCCCGCTGCGGATGGGGCTGGCATATATCACACTGTGGATCCTGCGTCCCAAAACGCTGCGGCTTCCGTGGAAGGATGAGCTGATGTTCATTCTCATCGGCATCACCGGCGGAAGCTTTTACTTCTATCTGCAAAACACGGCGCTGGATCATACCTATGCCGCCAATGTCAGCATTCTGGTGGCCATGAGCCCCATTCTGACGGTGCTGCTGGCGCAGCTGTTCAGCCGCAGCAACGAAAAGCTGGGCAAATATGTGTATATCGGCGCGGTCATCGCCATCGCCGGTGTGGTGCTGGTGGTGCTGAACGGGCAGATGTCCTTCCATCTCAGTCCTGTCGGCGACCTGCTGGCACTGGCGGCGGCGCTGATGTGGGCGGTGTACTCCATCCTGATCAAGAAATACACGGAGCGGTACGATAACTTCATCGTCACCCGGCGGGTATTCCTGTGGGCGTTCCTGACCGCCGTACCGCTGATGCTGCTGACCGACGGCATGCCGGTGCTGACGCCGCTGTTTACGCAGCCCAAGGTGCTGATCAGCTGGCTGTTTCTGGGCGTGATGGGCAACGCGGTGTGCTTTGCCATCTGGAACATTGCCTTCAAGGCGCTGGGCGTGGTGGTCACCAACAACTATCTGTACGCCTCCCCCTTTGTAACGGTGTTCGTAGGCTGGCTGCTGCTGGATGAACCTATCTCCGTCATGAGCATCATCGGCGCGGTGCTGATCACCGTGGGCGTGATCTTCGCCTACAAAGAGGACAAGCCGAAGGCAAACTGAGGGGCAACAGACGGTTGCTTGTCAGATGCCGCCGGATGTGGTAAGCTGGTTCCACAAGGAGGCGGTCAAATGGAGACAAAAGAGATCATTCAGACGCTGCGGACCAAGCAGGGCCTGTCTCAGAACGAGCTGGCGGAGCGGATACATGTGACGCGGCAGGCAGTGTCCCGCTGGGAGAACGGCGAGACCATGCCCAATGTGGAGACGCTGAAGCTGCTGTCGAAGGAGCTGGACGCATCCATCAATACGCTGCTGGGCTCACCCCGGACGCTGATATGTCAATGCTGCGGGATGCCGCTGGAGGATGGCACCACCAGCCATGAGACAGACGGCGCGTTCAACGAGGATTACTGCAAGTGGTGCTATGCCAACGGGCGTTTTACCTATGCTGACAAGGCGTCACTGCTGGACTTTCTGGTGGCCCACATGCCCAACCCGGAGGGTACGACGGAGAATGTCCGCCGGGCGCAGTTTGACGGATACCTGTCCACGCTGAAGCATTGGAAATAAGCAAAAAGAACCCGTATGACCGCAGTCATACGGGTTCTTTTTACAGCTTGATATCGCAGGACATGCTCATGACGGCGCTTCCGCCGATGCGGACGTTCACCGTGCCGCCCTCGTCATAAAGACGACTGCGGATCACGGAGGGCCGGCGCATATGCTCGCCCTGAAGGAAGGTGTTCTCCTCCAGCGGACGCACCATGCCGCGCAGGTACAGGTAATAAGTCAGCGCGCCGTTGCTGGTGCCGGTGGCGCACTCCTCCGGGATGTCGTACAGGGGCGCGTAGTTGCTGCAATAGGCAGTACAGGCGCTGCCGTCAGGGCAGAACATGTGGACACCGGTAACATCATAGCGGCGGGACAGCTCCGTGACCGCCGCCTCGTTCTGCACCGCGCGCATCAGGGTATCGTGATCCCGGACGGGCATCATGATATCTGCAAGGCCGGTGGAAACGATCCACGGCTCCAGACCGTCAGGGCGGTCGTTCACCGTCAGGCCATAGGCGGCGTACAGCTCGGGCCACTCCTCTGCCGTCAGCTTTCGGATCAGCTTTGGCGGCGCCATGTCCATCCACACCGTACCGCCGGAGACCTCGATATTCAGGTCGGCTGCCCTGGTGTGGGCGACGCAGCTGCCGTCGCCGATCACCCCCTCCTGCCGCAGCAGGGCGAAGGAAGCCACCGTGGCGTGACCGCACAGGTCCACCTCACCGGCAGGGGTGAAGTACCGCAGCGTTACGCTGCCGTCACCGTTTACCGCGACAAAGGCTGTCTCGGAGTGTTTGAACTCCGCGGCGATCTGCTGCATGACCGCATCCTCCAGCGGGCAATCCGGCAGGGCCACGCCTGCCTGATTGCCGCCGAACACATGATCGGCAAAGGCATCCATCACATAGGCTCTCATAGGGCAAGCGCCTCCTTAAAAGGTGTATTTCTTTTTATATTCGTCGTAATACCGGGCGAAGGAAGCATCCTTCATGGCCTTGACGCTGTTAAGGTACTCATGGGTATCGAAGCTGTCGCTTTCCACTTCAATAACAGCAACGGCGACATTGGAGCAGTGGTCCGCCACACGCTCGTAGTTGGTCAGCAGATCATTGAACACGAAGCCCTGATTCAACGTGCAGACCCCCTGCTGGAGACGGTCCACATGGTGGGACTTCATCTCATCGCACAGGCCGTCGATGATCTCCTCCAGCGGCTCTACGCGGGCGGCCAACTGGAGGTCGCCGCTGATAAAAGCCTCAATGGAAATGCCCAGGATCTCCGTAACAGCGCCTTCCAGCACCTCCAGCTCATGGAGCGCGCTCTCGGAAAAGGCGATCTTCTTTTCGTCGATCTCCTGACAGACGTCCGCCACGTTGCAGGCGTGGTCGGAGATACGTTCGAAGTCGGAGATGGTGTGAAGGTATTTGGCCACCTCCTCCGTCTGGGCCGGAGACAGGGAACGGGCCGTCAGCTTCATGAGATAGGTACCCAGCTTATCTTCATACCGGTCGATCAGCTGTTCGGACTCGTCCACCATCTCATAGCCCCGGTTGCTGTATTCCCCCCGCAGGGCCATAGCCCGCAGCAGGTTGTCCCGCGCCTTTTCCGCCATGGAATCGGTCACCAGACGGCTCTGCTCAATGGCCAGGGCCGGGTGCTGCAAAAAGCGCTCCTCCAGCCGGTCCATGTCGTGCTGGGACAGCAGCTCGCCGCTCTTGTCGGGGATCAGCCAGACCACCAGCTTTTCCAGCAGCGAGATGGCGGGCGTCAGTACCACCACGGTGGCCAGGCGGAACAGCGTGTTCATCAGCGCCACGGTAACCGTGGTCATGACGACGGACAGAAACGTAAAATGGAAGATGGCGTTGGCGGCGTAGAACAGCACCGCCCAGATGACCACGCCCAGCACGTCAATAAGCAGATAAACAAATGCGGTGCGGCGGCCGCTGATATTGGCGCCCAGCGCCGACAGCAGCACAGGGACCGCCGCGCCGATGGCAATGCCCATGATGATGGGCAGCGCGATCTCGAAGGTGATGGCGCCGGTGCCGGCCAGCACCTGCAGGATACCCACAGCGGCGCTGGCGCTTTGCAGGACACTGGTAAAGGCGAGGCCCACCAGAATACCCAGAATCGGATTGGAGAATTTGGTCAAAATGTCGATGAACGCTTCACTTTCCTTCAGAGGAGCCACCGCGCCGGACATGGCGGTCATGCCGTACATCAGCACGGCAAAGCCCAGCAGGATGTTGCCCAGATGCTTGCGGTTGGGCTTTCCCTTCACCATCCGCAGCAGGATACCCACGATGGCAAACAGGCCCGTCAGCGTGGCGGTGGACAGCAGCTCCACCCAGCCGCTGCCGCCGGAGAGACTGTTCAGGCACAAAATCCAGCCGGTGACGCTGGTGCCCAGGATCGCGCCCATGATGACACCGATGGCCTGCCGCACCTTCATCATACCGGAGTTGACGAAGCCAACCACCATGACGGAGGTGGCGGAGGAGGACTGGATCACCGCGGTAACGCCGGTGCCCAGCAGCACGCCTTTGATCGGCGTGCCCGACAGCTTATAGAGCACCAGCTCCAGCTTGCTGCCGGCGACCTTCTTCAGGTTATCGCCCATGACGGCCATGCCGTACAAAAACAGCGCGATACCGCCCAGCAGCGATATGATATCCGCAATGCCCATGCCCAAACTCCCCCATATTACGATCATAAATTCTCATATACACTGTCAGTATACATGACAGCTCCTGCTTTTACAAGCTTTGTTATTTTTTCCACATAGATTCTTAAATATAGTATCACCTTAACGAAAACCATATTTGACAACGCTTCAAATTTTCGTTAAAATAGAAAAAATACCCCTTTGCAAGCTGAGGGAGGAAAGTGAGGAGTACTATCTAAAATGCTCAATGAGCGCAGTCTTTTATCGCAGTTTTTACATTTCGTGGCCGCCACCGTGGCGTCGCTGATGGTGTTCAGTCTGTATTCCATTGTAGACGGACTGTTCGTGGCCAAGGGCGTAGGCGAATACGCTATGGCAGCGGTGAATCTGGCAGTGCCGTTTACCAACGTGCTGTTCTCCATCGGCATCATTTTTGCCGTGGGCACCAGCACCATCATCGCCATCTATCTGGGTAAAGGAGAGGGAGAAAAGGCCAACAGTCTGTTCTCCCAAAGCACGGCATTACTGACGTGCGTCGGCCTGGCCATCACAGCGCTGGTATTCATCTTCCTTGAACCGTTCGCCGTGCTGCTGGGCGCGAAAGGCGTCACCTACCAGTACACCATCGACTATCTGCGGGGTCTTGCGCCCTTTGCGGTATGCTTCATCGTCTCCTATAACATGGAGGTACTGATCAAGACAGACGGGTATCCCCGCATCGCCATTATGACGGTCATCACCGGATGCCTGACCAACTGCGTGCTGGACTATGTGGCCATTTTTATTCTGGACTGGGGCGTTTGGGGCGCGGCATTCGCCACGGGACTTTCCCAGCTGCTGACCTGCGTCATTTACCTGCGCCACTTCCTGCGGGGACACAACACGTTCCATTTTGTAAAATTCAAAATGGATTGGCATATCTACAAGCGGCTGCTGCCCATCGGCGTGGCCGATGGTGTCACAGAGCTGTGCAACGGCGTGATGATCTTTCTCTTCAACCGCATCATCCTGCGGTGTCTGGGAGATGACGGGCTGGTGTGCTACACCATTATCGCCTATGTCAATACGCTGGTGATCAACACCATGCTGGGTATCTCCCAGGGCAGCCAGCCGCTGGTAAGCTATCACTACGGCAAGGAGGACGCGGACGGCTACCGGAAGCTGCTGCGGTACGGCTTTACGGCAGTGGGGATCATGACGGCCGTTATCTGCGCAGCCGTGATGCTCTTTGCGCCACAGATCGCCGGTCTCTTCCTGGGGCAGGACAATCCGGGATTGGTGGCGGATGCCGCCGGGGCGCTGCGGCGGTACGGTCTTTGCTATCTGCTGCTGGGCAGCAACGTTCTGATGGGCGGCTTCCTGACAGCGGTGGAGCGTCCCGCCGGGGCCATCTGCATCTCCGTGGGACGCGGGCTGGTATTCCAGGCCTCCGTGCTGGCGGCGCTGGCCTTCACCATCGGCGGCAGCGCCATATGGTACGCGCCTGTGTTATCTGAAGCGATCTGTGTGGTGGTTGCCGTACTGTTCCTGCGGCAATTTTTGAAAAAAGCATCGTGAAGCATAAAGCGTATGCCGTGCCGGCAGGCACGGCATACGCTTTATGCAATATCACCAACGAATAGCAGGTAAAGGCCGTCATTATCCCGAACAGTTCCTTTGTGTCGAAATCACACAAAAACAGTCGGTGAAGTCTGTGGGATTTTCTTGCAAATGGCCGGAATGTAAAAATAGGGGTTGACAAATGGAGCCGAAAGCGTTACCATGCCACCATCCAAGGCGGACACGCCATTGAGAACCGATGAAAGGAGAAAATCAGTGATGAAGAAGCTGAGCGCCGTGATGATGATGTCTATGGAGATGTGCATGTGCCGCATGTGCATGTTTTGCCGCGCTCATTTTGGTCAACTGATTTTCCCTGACGGTATGGCGTCCTGCTGAACACAGGATGAACAACAGTCATGAACGGTGGAAGGTCGATTGACCTGCCACCGTTTTATTTTTGTTCTTCACCCACAAATTCAATTGATGAAAAAAGGAGACAAACATCATGAAAAAGCACAACTACTTCGTGAAGCTGGCCGCGCTGGCACTGGCGCTGGTCCTGACCCTGAGCCTGACCGCCTGCGGCGGCGGCAACAGCGCCGCTGACGGCAGCGACGCGCAGCAGCCCGTCATTAAGATCGGCGTTCCCAACGACACCACCAACGAGGCCCGCGCCCTGCTGCTGCTGCAGGAGAACGGCATCATCAAGCTGGCCGACGGCGCCGGCATCACCGCCACCAAGAACGACATCGTGGAGAATCCGTACAATGTCGAGATCGTTGAGGCCGAGGCCGCTCAGCTGCCCAATCAGCTGCAGGATGTGGACTATGCCGTTATCAACAGCAATTACGCCATCAACGCCGGTCTGAATCCCGTCAGCGACTCCCTGCTGATCGAGGGCAGCGCCTCCGCCTATGCCAACATTCTGACCGTGAAGGAAGGCAACGAGACCTCCCCCAAGACCCTGGCCCTGAAGGCCGCGCTGGAAAGCCAGCAGGTAGTGGATTTCATCAACGAAAAGTATAACGGCTCCGTTGTCTCCGTGGTGGAGAACCCCACTGACGGCTATGACGCCACCGTGGACTATGACGCCCTGAATGGTGAGACGATCTCCGTGGCCGCCTCCCCCACGCCCCACGCTGAGATCCTGGAGGTCGCCAAGACCATCCTGGCCGACAAGGGCATCACGCTGGATATTCAGGTCTACAATGACTACGTTGTGCCCAACACCGTGGTGGATGACGGCACCGTGGACGCCAACTACTTCCAGCACCTGCCCTATCTGGAGGACTTCAACGCCCAGAACGGTACGCACATCGTATCCGTCAGCGCCATCCACGTGGAGCCTATGGGCCTGTACGGCGGCAAGCAGACCACTCTGGACGCTGTGACCAGCAAGTAAGGAACAAGGAGGGAGACGTCCATGATCGAACTGAAACACGTCAGCAAGACGTTTGATTCCGGCACTGCCGGAGGGGTAGACGCACTCAAGGACGTCTCCCTTACCATTGAGGATGGGGACATCTACGGTATCATCGGCATGTCCGGCGCAGGCAAAAGCACATTGGTGCGATGCATCAATCTGCTGGAACGCCCCACCAGCGGCGAGATCGTGGTAAACGGCCAACGGCTGGACACCATGACCCCTGCCCAGCTGCGGGAGGCCCGGCGAAAGATCACCATGATCTTTCAGCATTTCAATCTGCTGATGCAGCGGACCTGTCTGAAGAATATCTGCTTCCCCATGGAGCTGGTGGGCGTAAAGAAAGCCGATGCCGAAAGGCGCGCCCGCGAGCTGCTGGAGCTGGTTGGCCTGCCTGACAAGGCCAACGCCTATCCCGCTCAGCTGTCCGGCGGTCAGCAGCAGCGCATCGCCATTGCACGCGCGCTGGCCACCGATCCTCAGGTACTGCTGTGCGATGAGGCCACCAGCGCCCTGGATCCCAACACCACCCGGCAGATCCTGGAGCTGATCCGGGATATCAATAAGAAGCTGGGCATTACGGTGGTGGTCATCACCCATCAGATGAGCGTGGTAAAGGAAATATGCAGCCATGTGGCCATTCTGGACGGCGGCGTAGTGGCGGAATCCGGTCTGGTGGGCACGGTGTTCGCCGCGCCCAAGTCCGCCGCCGGTCGACGGCTGGTGTTCCCCGGCGGCGCGGACGCCCAGGTGTATGATCCCGCCGGCGAGCGGCTGGTGCGTCTGGTGTTCAAGGACAGCAAGACCACCAGCATCCCTATGGTGGCGCGGCTGGCGGCAGAGGAAAACATCTTCTGCAACGTCATCTCCGCCAGCACACAAAGCCTTTCCGAAGAGGTCTACGGCAGCATGATGCTGGGCATCCCCAGCGCTCACTTTGATCGTGCCATTGCATTTATCAAAACCATTGCAAACGTGCAGGTAGAGGAGGTGGACCACAATGTATAACAATCTGTTCAGCGCCCAGTCTGTGCAGGATCTGGTAACGGCGCTGCCTTCTCTCCCCTTTGCCATTTGGGAGACCTTCTACATGACGGTGCTCAGCACAGCGCTGTCTCTGCTCATCGGTCTGCCGCTGGGCGTATTGCTGGTAGTGGGCGAAAAGGGCGGCGTGCTGCCTCTGCCCCGCTGGCTGATGCAGCTGCTGAACGTGATCATCAACCTGCTGCGCTCTGTGCCGTTCCTGATTTTGATGATCATGGTGTTCCCCCTCTCCCGACTGCTGATCGGCACTTCTATCGGCACCACAGCCACCATCGTTCCGCTGGTGGCGGCAGCCTTTCCCTTTGTGGCGCGCCTGGTGGAAACCAGTCTGCGTGAGGTGGACGGCAACATTATCGAGGCCGCTCAAAGCATGGGCGCTACCCCCATGCAGATCATCTGCAAAGTGATGATCCCCGAAAGCGTCCCCTCCCTTATCCAGAACGTCACCATCGCGCTGACCACCATTCTGGGCTATTCCGCCATGAGCGGTATCATCGGCGGCGGCGGTCTGGGCAAGATCGCCATCGATTATGGCTACTATCGTTACAAGTATCTGGTCATGCTGGTGGCCGTGGTACTGCTGATCTTGCTGGTTCAGCTGTTCCAGACCCTTGGAACGTGGCTCAGCAAGAAATGCGACAAGCGCTTGAAATAACCATACGGGCGGGGCTTTTGCCCCGCCCGCTTTTCTTGCAGGCGTGGCCGCAGTGCTCCAGGGCGGGGTGTGATCACCCCGCCCGCAAAAACTCTCGCTTCTCCAAAAAACGCGCATTATGCAAGTTTAATTTTTATGTCATGCATTTTTTTGCCTTTAAAGAAATATTAATGGATACTCGCGCTTGAAAATGAATGTTAAAAAATATACGCTTGCAAAATAGGTTTTGCCGCGTTATAATGAATACGGATTTCAAGGATCGTGCCAACCATGGGAAAGGAGATCATTTGTATGAGCAACAACAGCGGTACTCTGGAAAAATTCGCAGGCTCTCTGAGCCAGCTGATCCAGCAGGAATATCACATCGGCGATGAATTTTACCGGGGCGATGTAAAGCGCGGCCTGCGCAACAATGACGGCACCGGTGTGCTGGCTGGCGTGTCCAAGGTGGGCAGTGTGCAGGGCTACTTCATTCAGGATGGTCAGCGTATTCCTATGCCGGGCCGTCTGTACTACCGCGGCATCGAGCTAAACGAGATCGTGGAGGCGCACCGCAAAGCCAACACGTTTGGTTTTGAAGAGGTGGCTTATCTGCTGCTGCTGGGCTATCTGCCCTCCAAAGCAGAGCTGCACCATTTCAATGAGATCATGAACCGTGCCCGAAAGCTGCCGGACGGCTTTACCGAGGACATGATCATGCGGCATCCCAGCCGGAACATTATGAATAAGCTGGCCCGCAGTGTGCTGGCGCTGTACTCCTATGACGATAACCCGGACGACACCTCCGTGGAAAATATGCTGCTGCAATCCATCAAGCTGGTGGGCTGCTTCCCCTCCATCGTCGCCAATGCCTACGCGGTAAAGCGTCACTATTTCCAGGGGGATTCCCTGCACATCCACTTCCCGGAGGACGACCTGTCCACAGCAGAGAACTTCCTGCGGATGATCCGCCCCGATAAGCAGTATACCGAAGAAGAAGCCCATTTGCTGGATATGATGCTGATGGTCCATGCCGAGCATGGCGGCGGCAACAACTCCACCTTCGTCTGCCGCGCCATGTCCTCCAGCGGCACCGATACATACAGCGCGATCGCGGGGGCCGTCGGTTCTTTGAAGGGTCCGCTGCACGGCGGCGCTAACGCCAAGGTGATGGAGATGTTCCAGTACATCAAGGAAAATGTGGATCCCCACGACGATGGTTCCATCAAAGACTATCTCGCTAAGCTGCTGGACGGCGAGGCCGGCGATCGTTCCGGCAAGATCTATGGTCTGGGCCACGCGGTCTATACCATCTCCGATCCCCGGGCTGTGCTGCTGAAGAAGTACGCGCAGCACATGGCGGAGATCAAAGGCTATGCCGATGAATTTGCCCTGCTGCAGAAGGTGGAGGAGCTGGGTATCCCGCTGGTGCAGGAACGCCGCCGCAACGACACCCCCATGTGTGCCAATGTGGATATGTACTCTGGTCTGGTATACACCATGCTGGGGATCCCGGAGGATGTATTTACGCCGCTGTTCGCCTCTGCCCGTATCGCGGGCTGGTGCGCCAACCGTATGGAGGAGGTCATCACCTGCCACAGGATCATGCGTCCCGCTTACCGCGCCGTTACCATCAAGGATCATTATATCCCCATCGAGGAACGCACTTCAAAGCTGGTTGCAGCCCAAGCGTAACGAACAAGTACGCCTTCCCGGTTCCGGACGGGGAGGCGTACTTGTTTATCAGCAATATGTCCAGCCCTGCGAAAAGAACACCCCATACGCGATGTATGGGGTGTTCTTTGCACAGTTTTCCGGGGGATCAGTCGATCATGCTCTTCAGATCATCCGCCACGATGATGGGGCAGGCAGTAGCAGCCTTGACATCATCCACGGTAAACTCAGGATTGATCTCGGTCATGACCAAGCCCTTATCCGTGACTTCCATCACGCACATTTCGGTGATGATCTTGTTGACGCAATGGGAAGCGGTCAGAGGCAGACGGCACTTCTCGAAGATCTTGGGGTTGCCCTTGGCAGTGTGCTCCATGCAGACGATGCACTTCTTGGCGCCCACGCACAGGTCCATAGCGCCGCCCATACCGGGCATCTTCTTGCCGGGGATGATCCAGTTGGCCAGATTGCCCTCCTGGTCGACTTCCAGCGCGCCCAGGAAGCAGGCATCCACATGGCCGCCGCGGATCAGGCCGAAGTTGGAGGCAGAATCAATGAAGCCGCCGCCATAGGCCACGGAGGAGGGAGAACCGCCGGCATCCACAACATGGTAAGGATCATAGTTGGCGTCGCCCTCTTTGGGGGACTTGCCGGCGGAAACGATACCCAGCTCGGCATGGATGATCAGCTCAACGCCCTCAGGCAGATAGTTCGGGATCAGGGTGGGCAGGCCGATGCCCAGATTCACGACGTCGCCATTCTTCAGCTCTTTGGCGCAGCGCTTGGCGATAAAGCCTTTGATTTCGGACTTTTCCATTACTTTCTGTCTCCTTCCACGATGTAATCGACGCACATACCATAGGTGTGGACATTCTCAGGCTCGATCTCGCCCACAGGAACGATATACTCGCACTCAGCAATAACAGTGTCAGCAGCGGTAGCCATAACAACATTGAAGTTGCGCATGGTGCCCTTGTACCAGCAGTTGCCGAACTCATCGCACTTATAAGCGCCCAGCAGGGCGAAATCAGCGTGGATGGGCTTCATCAGCAGATAATCCTTGCCATCGATGGTCTGGCGGCCCATGCAGAAGGGGCTTTCCTCCACCAGCGTGTCGATGCCCACGGGGGTCAGCACACCGCCCAGGCCAGCGCCGCCGGCGCGGACACACTCAGCCAGCGTACCCTGAGGCAGCAGGTTGACCTCCAGCGTGCCCTCGGTGTTCTGCTGGCCGACCTCGGGAGTCATACCAACATGGGTCGCGATCACGCGCTTGACCTGATGGTTATGGATCAGCTCGGCAATGCCGAAAAACTCCTCGCCCATAGGACCGGTAGCGCGGCCCATATCGTTGGCGATCAGGGTCAGATCCTTGGTGCCCAGCTTGACCAGCTCCTTGACGATGGCACGGGCCTGACCACAGGCCAGGAAGCCGCCGCACATAACAGTGGCGCCGTCAGGAATCATTTTTGCTGCCTCAGCGGCAGTCAGTACAGGTTTCTTTGCCATTTCTGTTCCTCCTTGTTTTTTCGGTTGAACTAAAAAATACCGCTCGCTTATACATGCTTATACTAGCACTTTTTGCTGCCAAATGCAAGGTCGCCACCTGTTGCCGGATGTAGATTTTTGCACTGGTTTTTTCACAATTTGCACAGTTTTTCAGAAAAAAACGCATCATCCGCCGCTTGCACAAACAGCCGCAGAACCCCTTCTGCAGCTGTTTGCGATCTTGCATGGTAGGCAGCTTACTTCATGCCGCGCTTGACCATCTCGGTCACGGCGAAGGACGCCACGTCATCGGCGTACTTGCCGGCGCCGAAGCCGGCGTCGAAGCCCAGCTCCTTGGCCAGCTCATGGGTGATACGGGGACCGCCGCAGCAGACAACGAACTTGTCGCGCAGGCCCTCGGCCTCCAGCAGTTCGATGAGGTTGGTCAGGTTCTGGATATGCACATCCTTCTGGGTAACGGTCTGGGAGACCAGCAGCACGTCGGCATGCAGCTCCAGCGCCTTCTTGATGAAATCCTCATTGGGAACCTGAGAGCCAAGGTTATAGGCCTCGATCATCTCATAGCGCTCCAGGCCGTAGTGGCCGGCGAAGCCCTTGCGGTTCATAATGGCGTCGATACCAACGGTGTGGGCGTCGGTGCCGGTGGAGGCGCCCACCATCACGACCTTGCGGCCGATGTGCTCACGGATGTAGTCGTTGGTATCCTCCATGCTCATAACGTCGGATTCGACGGTGATGACATGGATATCCTCGTAGTTCACGGAGTGGACGCAGCTGCCATAGACCACATAGAAGGTAAACTCCTTGTCCAGGGCGGCGTGATACGCCACGTTAGGCTCTTCCAGGCCCATCTTCTTGGCGATCTGGCGGGCAGCCTCTTCACCGCGCTCATCATCCTTGACGGGCAGGGTAAAGCTGGTCTGCACCTTACCGTCGTTCATGGTGTCGCCATAGGGCTTCAGACGGGTCAGATCCAGCGTGGTATCGAAATCGATCTTATGGGTATTGTACAGTCCGCTGCTCATTCTCCTGCCACCTTCCCTTTCATGACTTCAATAAACGGATTGAAGTATTTGTCGTCCTTGATCACAACGCCGGCCAGACCCTTGCCGCCGTCCTTGGGACGCTTGACATCGGCAAAGATGCCCTTCTCGATGGTGGTGAACAGGCCCAGCTTCTCGATCTCCTTCAGCAGATCGGTGGCCTTCACCAGCACCTCATTGGCGCGGCTGCGAATGATACCGCCCTCTTTATAGGTCAGCTCATCGCCCAGATCCTTCATGGTGCGGAAGATGTACTGCGCGTTCTCGATGGACAGCGCGCGGTCGGACATGAACGGGGTATGGATCGCCTCGGTCATCATGCCCAGCAGGCACAGCTTCTGGTTGGTCAGGATGGTCACCATGTTGAACAGGGCGTCCTGAATATGACCGCGGAAGATGTTGCCGGTCATGAACTTCGTGGGAGGCATGTACTTCAGAGGCGCGTTGGGGAAGATCTCGCGGGCCATCTGTGCCTGCGCCAGCTCATACAGGAAGGTATCCTCCACAGCGGGATCCATCTCGAAGGCGTGGCCCAGACCCATCTGCTCCTCGCGCATACCGGCGTCCTTGGCGAAGGCCTCGTTCAGGAACTGGGAGGCCAGAACGGTATGAGCGGAGGTGATGGCGTCGTCGGTAGTCAGATAGTTATCCTCACCGGTGTTGATGATAACGCCGGCATAGCCGTTGATCACGCGGGAGAAATACTGGTCGACGATGGTGCGCTGCATGTTGATGTCGCGGAACAGGATGCCGTACAGCGCGTCGTTCAGCATCACGTCCAGACGCTCCAGAGCGCCCATGGCGGCGATCTCGGGCATGCACAGGCCGGAGCAATAGTTGCACAGGCGGATATAACGGTGCTGCTCCTCGCCCACCTCGTCCAGCGCGGCGCGCATCAGGCGGAAGTTCTCCTGGGTGGCGTAGGTGCCGCCGAAGCCCTCGGTGGTAGCGCCGTAGGGCACATAGTCCAGCAGGGACTGGCCGGTGGTACGGATGACAGCGATGATGTCGGCGCCCTGCTTGGCGCCGGCCTTGGCCTGAATGATATCCTCGTAGATATTGCCGGTTGCCACGATGATATACAGGTAGGGGCCTTGCTTGTCGCCCCACTCGTTCAGGTAGGAATTGCGCTTGGCAACGTTGCCGTTGATGCGCTGGATGGTCGCGTTCACCACAGGAGCAATGGCGGCGCGGATCTCCGCGTCAGTATGCGCGGGGAGCTTGCTGAGATCCAGCTCGCCGGCGCTGACAGCCTCTGCCACGCCCTGGGGATCCTTGCCGGTCTCCACCATGGCGTTGCCGATCGCCCAGGAGGCGCCCATAGGCAGGAAGGAATTTGCCATCAGGTGGTCAACCACCACGTTGGGCAGAGGCACGTCCATATCGTTGACGCCATCGATGCCCAGCAGACGGCAAACCGCGCGCTCCACCGTAACGGTGGTATGCTGGTCGATAAAGCGCTGGGTATCGTCCGCCACCTTGGCCGCGGAGGCACGCGCCTGATTGACCAGTTCAAAATTCAAGCCGAGTTTGCTTTCCATTATCGTTACCTCAAAATTATCGTAAAATCATCAGTTCCCCGTGGAAAAACGGGGCAGATACGTCAGGTATCCCGGCGCTGCGCGCCGGGATATCTGAAGCGTATACGTGTCTTACTTCTTGACGTGGCGCTCGTTGCGCAGCAGCTTGGTGGGCTCCAGATAACGCTGAGCGGTACCCTCGGCGACCCATGCCACGCCGGTCTTCTCCGCCTTCTTCTTGCCGGTGCAGACATCGCAGTGGCAGTCCTGCACATAGTGCTCGGGCTGGGTGTAGGAGGTAATGACGCCCTCGAAGTTGCGCAGGATGACCTTGCGGGGGGTCTCGGAGATCAGGTAGTTGGGCATCACAGGGGTCTTGCCGCCGCCGCCGGGAGCGTCCACCACGAAGGTGGGGATGCAGTAGCCGGAGGTATGGCCGCGCAGGGCTTCCATGATCTCGATGCCCTTGGACACGGGAGTACGGAAGTGGCTCAGGCCCAGGGAAGGATCGCAGGCATAGATGTAGTAGGGGCGGACACGCATCTTGACCAGACCGTGGACCAGCTCCATCATCACATGAGAGCAATCGTTCACGCCGGCCAGCAGCACGGACTGGTTGCCCAGAGGGATACCGGCGTCAGCCAGCATGGCGCAGGCCTTGGCGGCTTCGGGAGTGAACTCCTTGGGGGTGTTGAAGTGGGTGTTCAGCCACACGGGATGATACTTCTTCAGCATCTCGCACAGCTCGGGAGTGATACGCTGGGGGCACACCACGGGAGTGCGGGAGCCCAGACGGACGATCTCCACATGAGGGATGGCGCGGACGCGCTTGATGATGTACTCCAGAACGTCGTCGTTGACCATCAGGGAGTCACCGCCGGACAGCAGGACATCGCGGACCTCAGGATGAGCGGCCACATAGTCGATGCACTTGTCGATCTGCTGCATGGGCACTTCGCAGTCGTTCTGACCGGCGAAGCGGCGACGGGTGCAGTGACGGCAGTACATGGAACACTGGTCGGTGATCAGCAGCAGCACGCGGTCGGGATAGCGGTGGGTCAGGCCGGGAACGGGAGAGTCGGTATCCTCGTGCAGGGGATCGGCATCCTCGTAATCGGCGTAATCCAGCTCCTCAGCGCGGGGAATGGCCATCTTGCGGATGGGATCAAAGGGATCGTCCAGATCGATCAGGGACAGATAGTAGGGAGTGACCGCCATGCGCAGCTTGCCCAGGGTCTTGGCGATACCGGCTTCCTCGTCGGGAGTCAGGGTCATGTACTTCTTCAGATCTTCGATAGTTTCAGCACGGTTGGCAACCTGCCAATGCCAGTCGTTCCACAGATTTTCAGGAACGTCAGCGAACAGACCATTGCGAGTTTTCATGTTCGTTTCTCCTCAAATTTCAGGATGATTTTGAAAGTTCGTACTGATGGCAGGGGGCGTACCCCCTGCCTCAGTGTCAGGTGCTATGGTAATTTAGCAATACTTCTCGTCGAACAGCTTGCGCAGCTTGGGGTTCTCGCGCAGGACGTTCAGGGTGATCTCAGCGTGGTTCTTGGTGTAGCCGTTGCCCACGATCATGGTGACGTCCTTGCCGATACCCTCAGCGCCCAGAGCGGCCTTGGTGAAGGAGGTAGCCATGGAGAAGAAGTAAACCAGACCGTCGTCACGGACGGGCAGGATGGCGGACATCTCGCAGGACTCGATGTTCACGCAGCAGATGGAGATATCGTACTCCTTGCCATCGTTGACACCCAGAGCGGCTTCCATAACGTCAACGGGCTTGGTGCAGTCGGCGACGATCACGTCGGTGTAAACGCCCAGCTCCATCAGATCGGCGACCTGGGAGGCCTTGCGGACAACGCCCACGACCTTGCCCTTGGGGCCGACCTTCTTCATGGCCTCGTAGCCGCACAGAACGGCGGACTTGCCGTTGGCGCCCAGGATCAGAACGCTGTCACCCTCGTGAGGCAGCTTGCGGGCCTGAGCGGGAGCGCCGGCCACGTCCAGAGCGGCCAGGGCCAGAGGCTCGGACATATCCTCGGGCATCTTGCAGTACAGAGCGGACTCAAACAGGATGGCCTTGCCGATGATGTCAACGCGGTCGATATCCTTGTGGATGGACAGGATCTTCTCGATCTTCAGCGGGGTCATGGACAGGGACACCAGAGAAACGATCTTGTCGCCTTCCTTCAGGTCGAAGCCGGGCTTGTTCTTCAGATCCTCGCCGATGTGAGCGACAACGCCCTTGAACATACCGCCGGAACCGGTGACGGGGTTCTGCTGCTTGCCGCGCTCAGCGACGATGCTCATGATCATCTCGCCGATCTTCTTCTCGTCGCCGCCGCAGGCCTCGGAGATCTGGGTGAAGGAAGCGGAGTCGATGTTCAGGGAGGTAACATCGCACACGATCTCGTTGGAGTAGACCTTGGACATATCGTTGTCGATCTTCCATGCAGCCTGAGTCAGAACGCCCTTGGGCTCGATAACGCGGTGGGTACCGTACTTGTTGCCTTTCAGTTCAGCCATTGTAAATATCCTCCTAAAAAATATATTTGTAATTTATGTGGTGTATATAATGTGGTTTATATGGTGTTATATGGTTTATATGGCAGGGACCCTGAAATCTGATCACTTCAGGGGCTTGAGGCTCAGGATCTCGCGGGCTTCGGCGGGCGTGGCGATCTCACGGCCCAGCTCCTTGGCGATGCGGACCACCTTGGCCACCAGCTCGCCGTTGGACGCGGCCTTCTGGCCCTTGCCCAGATAGATGTTATCCTCGAAGCCAACACGGACATTGCCGCCCATAGCGATAGCAGCGGCAGCCATGGTCCAGGCCGCGCGGCCCACGCCGGACACGGTCCAGGTGGCGTCAGCGGGGATCTTGCTGGCGAAGAAAGCCAGATTCTCCACCGTGGCGGGAGTGCAGCCGTGCACGCCCAGCACGAAGTTGAACTGCATGGGGTGGCCGGGGACCTCGCCCTTCTTGGCCATGCCCAGAACGGTGTCGATGTGGCCCAGCTCGAAGCACTCGTACTCGGGCTTGATGCCGTTCTCGATCATGCGCTTGCCGAAGGCGCGCATGGTGGGCATGGTGTTATCGAAGATCTCATCGCCGAAGTTGCAGGTGCCGCAGTCCAGCGTAGCCATCTCGGGATACAGCTCGGTGGGCTGCAGACGCTCCTCGGGGCTCATGCCGGTGGCGCCGCCGGTGGAGGGGATCATGATGACGTCAGGCAGCTCCTTGCGGATGGCGTCCATGACGACCTTGAAGCGGTCACGGCTCTGGGTGGGGGTACCGTCATCCTCGCGGACATGGATGTGCAGGATGGCAGCGCCGGCTTCGTAAGCGGACTTTGCCTCCCGGACCATCTCGTCGATGGTATAGGGCACGGCTTCGTTCTGAGCCTTCGTGACCTCAGCGCCGCAGATAGCGGCAGTAATGATCAGCTTTTCCATGTCGTTACTCCCTTACTTCTTGATCTCTTTGCGCTGGCAATCCTTGGGGGTGACGCAGGTGCCGTGAGCGCGGCAGACCACGATGGGCTCGGCCAGCACGTCAGCGGCGGAAGCGCTGATGTCGGGGCGGGAAACGATGACCTTGCGGGCCTCGAACTTCATGGTGCGGGAGGTGTTGCCGATCTTCTCGATCTCGCCGTAGGCCTCGATGTAGTCGCCGGCGTACACGGGAGCCAGGAACTCCACGTTGTCGTAGGCGCAGAACAGGCCCTCGTCGCCATCGCAGGCGATCAGCAGCTCCGTTGCCACGTCACCAAACAGGTGCACCATGTGGGCGCCGTCCACCAGGTTGCCGCCGTAGTGGGCGTCCTTCGC
>SAMEA104315427__coassemble_427_pt1 | contig 46942 bp, 43 predicted proteins | sample SAMEA104315427__metabat2_low_PE_034 | metagenome-assembled genome bin SAMEA104315427 (sample SAMEA104315427) | gut metagenome | biome: Monkey gut; feature: monkey-associated habitat; material: faeces | place: China | collected 2013 | reverse complement strand
TCAAGCAAATCTTATGCAGGCTTTCCATAGAGACAAATTCGTTTTTTCCCATCTTAGCAAGCACATTGAAGCTGATGCCGGAGGCGTCTTTCAAATCTGTCCGGTTCATTTTCTTATCGATCAACAGCTTCCAGAGCTTATCATAGGAAATAGGCATCGCAATTCTCCGTTCCAAATTTAGACTAAACACATTATATCACGAAACGACGATGTTCGCAAGATAATCTCATCAGAACGTGAGATGTTCTCTGCAAAGAAAAAGCCGCCCGCAGGAGCCTATGCTCCTGCGGGCGGCTGTACCTGATATGGGCTTATACTTGTCCTTTCAGCCCATTCTTCTTGGCAAGCTTGCTTGCTGCCTGCCGACGCTCATCCGAATACGGTGCGGTCAATCGGATGCCGAAGCGTCGGCGGTCGATCTCAAAAGTCAGCCCGCCTTGATCGTCATCATCGGTCTGCCTGCACAGGTCTGGATGCTCTGCCGCGTACTTTGTCAGCCGGTTTTTGAGCGCAGTATTGTGCGTCTGGATTTCAACGGTGCTGCTGGCTTCGTCAAAATAGATACAGGTTGTTTTCTGCCGTTTGGTCAGTCCGGTTTTCATATTGCCTCCATTTCTGCCTGTTTTGCGAAAGCAGGCTTGTTTTCAAGATTTTTTTCCAGTTCTACACCCGTAAAATCAGGCTGATTTTTGAATGGAGAGCGCCCAGATGATACGTTGTTCGATCTGGGCGCTCCCGTTCGATAAAACACGTTTTTCTCAGCTCAACACGGTATCAGCGGGCATGGTCCCGCATTGCTGCTTTTTCTCTGTGCGGACGGAAGAAACGCCACAGATTGTTGCGCTGAATCACATCTTCATAGCTGCGGATTTTTCCTCGCAGCTCTGCGTTTTCAATCTCCAAATCGGATGTGCGGAGTTTGCTGCGAACGGATTTATACGCAGAAAGCTCCTGCTTCAAACCGTCAATCTCTGCCTTGAGCTTTGCAATCATCTTATTCGCCGCATCTAACGCTTTTTGCAATTTGGATTCTTTTTTCTCTGCTGCAACGTACTTCTTTGCCAGAGTGGAAATCCGGTCAAAATCTTCCCGTTCCACGGCAACCTTGGCGGAAAAGGGGATGGACTTCGCTTCAATTTTCTCTATGGCTGCTACATCGATCTGCTGATTCTGAATCTTTTCAATCTGCTTGCCGAGCGTTGCTGCCTGCTTTTCCTGCTGGCGGTTCTGCTCTGTGAGTTCTGCCAACCGCGCCTGCTCCTGCTGTACCTTGAACTGCGTCACTGTCAGGTGTTCCTCTGAGCTGCCGCGTTCGCCACGCTCCACGTCATCATATCCGGCGTCGCGCATATAGCGGAAGAAATCGTCCTGCAAAACGCTGTAGGATTTCTTGAGAACAGGCTTGCCGTTGGCGCTCAGAATCGGTTTGCCGTTTTCGTCCAGCGCAGGCTTGGAATTCCACTTCTTGCTCATGCTAACCTGCGTGATTGTTTCCTTGACCGTACCCACCAGTGATTTGTCCTTGCAGCGCTTCGACCACAGAATCTGTTTTTCAACGACGGGAATGTAAACCACATGAAGGTGGTAGTGGTACACGTCCTGCCCCAGTGCGTCGGACATGGCGCGGTTACGCTCATCGGCGTGCATGACCGCTGAAAGAATGTACTGCTCGCCGCCGACAATTTTGATTGCGGCTTTGTACGCATCCATGTAGAATTGCTTTGCAAAGTCATAGCCACCGTGGTTGAAGAAGTACGCGGAGTTGACGTCAAAGATCAGTTCTCCGAATTTCTCGGCATCGGCTTTCAGACCGCGGGTGGAGATCACGCCGTGAGAGCGCATCTGCTCGAACATTTCAGCGTAACCGGCGGTCGGAGTTTTGAAGTGGACATTGAGAGGGGTGCGATCCCGGATAATGTCCTGATTGACATAGGAAGGCTTTTCGCGCTCGTTGTGCGCCTGTGCGTTGGTTGCTTGATCGGTTGTCATTCTCATGTTTCTTGCGCTGGTACGGTGAATACCGTCGCCTCTTGCCATAGGCAGTTTACCTCCTGATTTCAGATTGTGCAGGACGGGGGAGCTTTCGGAGAGGCACTTCTGCGGAAGTGTAATAACCCACTATGATACTTTCATCCTGCGGCTGCAAAGTATCGTGGGCTCTCCGAGGGAGTGTGCGGCTTCTGCGGAAGCCTCTGCCAGTTTTGCGGTTTGCAGTGTCTGTACAAACCGCAAAAACCGGCGTGGTCAGCAGCTTATTTGCAGGCGACTACTGCACATAATCTTCTGCCCACATCCATCTCAAACTCTGCGGATTTTTCGATGGGGACGGGAGATGCGAGGGGCTGTGGCAGCCAATGTTTTGCCTTGTCTGCCAGCAACAGGAGCGTGGCACGCTCCTGTCACAGTTCCCAAGGTGGAGTCGTCCAACGATAGCTTTGCGGCACTCCACGGCGGTCAAGATACTCCTGCCTTGCCTGCTCTCGCTGTTCTTCGGTGGGAGCGGTCTTGTATTGTGAGTAGAGTTGACGGTTGAGCATGGCATCGAGCTTCTGCTCCAAGCCCTGTTGGATTTCTTCTTCATAATCGTCTTCGCCGCGCAGATGATACATGGCGAGGTCAATAAACAGGTCATAAGGAATTTGTACGCTTTTCATTCTGCTTTGCTCCTTTCCGCGACGGTCGCAACGATTGCGACGGCTGTTTTGACAGTATCGTTTTTACCGTTGCAACCGTCGCAGCCGTCGCGCGGTTTATTCAACAACTGCTTCAATGATCATATAGGTTAGGGTAATACGCCGACCCTCGTGCCGGACGCGGTTTTCATAGCGGACATGGTACTCGTCCAATAGTCTGCCAGACTTGACATTCAGGTACTTGCTCAAAGCGTTTGCTGCCATGCCGACAGAAACGACATCGGCAAGCTCAGAGGGAGAGCCTGTCCAAGTTGGCTGCGCTGCCGATACAAGACCGGCAGCCGCTTCCAGAATATGATCGGGCGGTTCCTTGTGCAGCTCGTTTTCTACCTTTTCCAGATTCCAAATCTGCGTGCCAGCATCTTTTTTCAGATAGAGAATCTGGTCCTGCTGGTCACGTCCCACTACATCAATGGTGGCGTCCAAAGCCGTGCGTTTTTTCTTTTGCATCAGCAGCGAGCCGTCCGCGCAGCCGAGCAATCCCGTTGTGCCAGAGATCATCTCAAAGCTGTCACCGGCGGGCTGCTTGCGCGTGTGGTGGACGGTCAGAACACAAATGCAGTGCTTATCGGCAAACTGCTTGAGCCGACCGATGATCTCATAGTCGCTGGCGTAGCTGTACGCCTCGCCACCGACTTCTCGGATTTTTTGCATGGTGTCAATGATAATAAGTTTGGTATCGGGATGCTCCCGCACAAAATTTTCAAGCTGTTCGTCCAGTCCGTTTCCAATCTTGCCCGCAGCGGTTGCAAAGTGCAGACGGTCTGTGTCGTTGACGCCGTACATCATAAACATTCGGCTCTGAATGCGCTGAAAATCATCCTCCAACGCAAGGTAAAGTACCGTGCCGGGATGGACTTCATAACCCCACAGCGCCTCGCTGGTGCTGACATGATAGGCAATCTGTGCCACCAGGAACGATTTGCCGATTTTCGGCGCGCCTGCAAGAATATATGCCCCGGAGTAGAGCAGACCGTCTATGACGGGCGGCCTGCTCTGATAAGCGGTCTGGTACAGTTCCGTCATAGAGATCGTGTGGAGATAATGCGGGTCGGTCAATCGCTGCATCCTGCGGTAAATTTCATCCAGACTTTCTGCGCTGTTTTGAAAATCACCGTTGATTTCCTGCTCAAAAGTGGATATACTATTCTCAGTTGAATTGTGAAGCGGCTGCCCATCATCTGCGCCAACAGATGTGTCCGGGGCGGTCGTTTTCTTTTTGCAGATTTCATTCTCCATAGGCACTTTCCACCTTCATTCCATCCATGATGGCTGCAATCATCTCAATCACGTCCAACAGTTCATCGTTTACGCTGCCGCCTGCCTCAATGCGCCGCAGCTCGTCCAGTACGGCGGCAAGTTGGTCGCGCAGCGCTTTGTAAACTCTCGGATTGCCCTGCACCACCACGTCCTTACTGGTCAGACGGCGGGTGATGTAATCCTGCTTTGTCAATCCGGAGAGTTTGACGAAGGTTTCGATTTGCGCATCTTCCTCCGGCGATACCCGGAAGGCGACCGTCTTGCTGCGCCAACGGTTGTGATTGTCTCGGTTTTTTAGTGACATCTTCAGTTACCCCTTTCCATATTCAGCTTTTCCGCCATTTCCGCCTGCTTGGACGGGAACAGATGCGCGTAATTATAGGTAATGTCGATACTCTCATGTCCTACGCGGTCGGCAATCGCCGTCGCGGAGAATCCCATGTCGATCAGCAACGAAACTGCGCTATGACGAATGTCGTGAATCCGTATACGTTTAACACCTGCTTCTTTTGCACCTCTGTCCATCTCGCGGTGAAGATAGCTCTTTGTGACTGTGAACATCCTGTCATTTGGCTCGATGCCATAGAGCTGTTTCAGATAGTCCTGCATTTCATCTGCGAGGAACTGCGGCATTTTTATAACGCGGTTGCTTTTCTCGGTTTTGGGCGTCGTAATCAAATCCTGTCCATTCAGGCGTTGATAGGATTTTGTGATTGACACGGTGCATTTTTCAAAATCAAAATCCGCGGGTGTAAGCGCCAGAAGTTCTCCTTCGCGGATGCCGCACCAGTAGAGCATTTCGAAGGCGTAAAAGGATAGCGGCTTGTCCATCATGACTTCGGCAAATTTCAGATATTCTTCTTTTGTCCAGAAAGGCATTTCCCGGTTTTTCTTCTTTCCCATACTGCCAGCCTTTTTACATGGATTCTCCCGAAGATTATAGTACCGAACAGCGTGGTTGAAGATGGCACTGAGTTGACTGTTTACAGAGCGGAGATAGACGGGCGAATATTTCTCACCTTTTTCATCCTTGTGATTCAACATCTCGTTTTGCCATGTGATGATCTGCTGTGCCGTGATGTTGCACATTTTCAACTTTCCAAAGTAGGGCAACAACTTGGTACGGATGATATGGTCTTTCGTTTCCCATGTGTTTTCCTTGATGCGGGTCTTCATATCTGAGGTGTACTGCTCCACGAAGCTGGCAAACGTCATATCCAGATCGGCGGTAGCTTTGTTTAGCTGTTCACGCTCCCAAGCCAGCGCTTCCCGCTTCGTCTTGAAACCGCGCTTTTGCGATTGCTTGCGCTCTCCTGTCCAGTCCGTATAGCGGTAGAGCACACGCCATGTGTTCGTTTTTTCTTCCTTATAAACTGCCATTATGAATCCTTCCTTTCCAGCCCTCCATAGCAGGCTTTTTCCTGAAAATACTTGCGGTTTACCCGCCCTGAAATAGTCAGGTATCCCTTTTCTTTCAGCTCCTGATTGAGCTTCTGCACGATTTTGTAGGCATAGGACTTGGACACCCCCAACTCCTGCGCCACTTCTTCAACTCTCATAAACGATTGTTCTGCCATAGGCAAAATACCTTCCTTTCCTAATTTGTTATTGATTTCTTCTGCCGTTCTATCCGCAGGACTCTGACAGGCAACCCTTCTCGGCGCTGTGCCGTTTTCTTTTCTCCTTGGCACGCTCGTTTCATCGCCTGCTTCCCCGGAGAAAGTATCCCTTGGACGGTCATTCAATTTTGTGGTTTTGAAATTTCACCCCCTCTCACCTTACAACGGACATTTTTTCGGCATTTGTGGGGGTATCCGATTTGTAAAATTTTTATGAATTAAGCATATTAGTTTAACTTACCGTTATTCTACTATACTATTCTGCTTAAGTCAAGCGGTTTACAGAAGGATATTAAATAAATTTGTTTAGATTTTTCTTGACTGCATTAAGCATATCTGCTATACTCATTATCAAAGACAACCAACGAGGGAGATGGCTATTATGGCGATTGGAGAACGCATCCACTTTTTCCGCACACTGCGGGGCATGACACAGAAGTACCTCGGTATGGCGCTGGGCTTCCCAGAAAAATCCGCAGATGTCCGTCTTGCGCAGTATGAGAATGGTTCGAGAACTCCAAAAGCGGACGTGACCGCTGCGCTGGCAAAGGTGTTGGACGTTTCGCCCAAGGCACTGGACGTACCGGACATTGACTCCTATACCGGGCTGATGCACACGCTGTTCACACTGGAAGACCGGTACGGGCTTGAGGTCTGCGAGAGCGATAACGAGGTTCATCTTCGGGTTAATTTCAGAAAAGGACGCGATGCCGATCAGCTTCACCGGATGCTTACCGCATGGGGCGAGGCTGCCGCCAAGCTGAAAGCAGGCGAGATCACACAGGAAGAGTACGACCACTGGCGCTATCGCTATCCCGAGTTCGATACCACGCAGCGTTGGGTGAAAGTGCCGTCACAGGCGCTCAGTGATATGTTGGTGGATGCTTTGAAGGAAAACGAGTAAGTCGATATGGATAAGATTTTAAGCCGTATAATGAATTCTGATGATTGGCCCTCAATCCAGATGCCAGAAAACTTAGAATTATTAAATGAACTGGCAGACAACAGTTTTGGATTAAACACTTTCGAGGGAATGCTTGCAGCAACGCTAATGTATCATCAGATTCTTGAGGCGATGTGCATGCACATTTTGGAGGACTGCTATTTCTATATCCAACTTTCTGTTTATCCTGCTGAAATTGAGTTCAAATTACCCAAAGATAAAATGTTCGGATATTATATTAGTGAACTTAAATCGTCCATCAGCTTCTTGAAGAAACAGGAATTTATTGAAAAGGCAGAATTATTTAATTCCTACAGAGTTGGAGCAGTTCACAGGATGCGAAGAACAAACTTGGATACGTTAGCTGTAGAACTCCAAAAGGTAAAAGGCTGTTTCGATGAAATATTTGACCTTTATAACAACATTCAAGATGATTTCCGCGTGATATTCCACAGCCTTCAAAAAGATACTTTTGTTGAGTACCTCACAGGCAAAGAATACGCCGAATATTTTGGATAGAAAAAGAGCTAACTGACTTAATCAAAATCAGTTAGCTCTTTTTCTTTGAATAATGAAAAAATGTTGCCAAATCGTTGCCACGAGGGGCTTCAAAGCTTAAAAAGTCCAGTGTTTACGGGCTTTTTTCGACCTCTGAAATCATTCCCACTCCACCGTTGCAGGCGGCTTGGAGGTGATGTCGTAGCAGATACGGTTGATGTGCTTGACTTCGCCTACGATGCGGTTGGATACCTTGTCCAGCAGCTCATAGGGCAGGCGGGACCATGTGGCGGTCATAAAATCCTGCGACTGCACAGCGCGAAGGGCCAGCGTATAGTCATAGGTACGCTCGTCACCCATGACGCCCACGCTGCGCAGATCGGTCAGCACGGCGAAGAACTGGCTGGTGGTACGATCCAGGCCCGCCAGCTTCATCTCCTCCCGGAAGATGGCGTCGGCATCCCGCAGGATGGACAGCTTTTCCTCGGTAATATCACCGATGACGCGGATGGCAAGGCCGGGGCCGGGGAACGGCTGACGCCAGACCAGCTCATCAGGCAGGCCCAGCTCCGTGCCCAGCTGGCGCACCTCGTCCTTGAACAGGCGGCGCAGCGGCTCCACGATCTCCTTGAAGTCCACACAGTCGGGCAGGCCGCCCACGTTGTGGTGGCTCTTGATGACGGCGCTCTCGCCGCCCAGGCCGGACTCCACCACATCGGGATAGATGGTGCCCTGGGCCAGGAAATCCACGGCGCCGATCTTTTTGGCCTCCTCCTCAAAGACACGGATAAACTCCTCGCCGATGATCTTGCGCTTGCGCTCCGGCTCGGTAACACCGGCCAGCTTGGCCAAAAAGCGAGGTCCGGCGTTGACGCGGCGGACATCCACATGGAACTGGTGCTTCATGACCTGCTCCACCTGATCGCCCTCGTCCTTGCGCAGCAGACCGTGATCCACAAAAATACAGGTCAGCTGATCGCCCACGGCGCGCTGCAAAAGCGCGGCGGCCACGGAGCTATCCACGCCGCCGGACAGCGCCAGCAGCACACGGCCATCGCCGATCTGGCGGCGGCACTCGGCCACCGCCTCCTCCATATAGGAGGCCATGGTCCACTCCGGCCCGAAGCCACAGATGGTGTAAAGGAAATTCTTCAGGATCTGGGTGCCGTATTCCGTATGCAGCACCTCGGGATGGAACTGCACGCCATAGAGCTTTTTATCGGCGCACTGCACCGCCGCGTGCAGGCAGCCCTCGGTGGAGCCGACGATCTCAAAGCCGGGAGCCATGCGCTCCACCTCGACACCGTGGCTCATCCAGTAGACAGCCTTCTCCGGCACATTGTCAAACAGCGGAGACGCCTTGTGGGTCAGCTCCACTTTGCCGTATTCCCGGGTCTCCGCCCTGCGGCACTGGCCGCCCAGCAGGTGCATCATCAGCTGCTGGCCGTAGCAGATGCCCAGCACAGGAATGCCCATCTCAAACAAAGCCTTGTCCACCATAGGGGCGTTGGGTTCAAATACAGTGGCCGGACCACCGGTAAAAATCAGCGCGTCAGGGGCAAAAGCGCGGATCTCCTCCATGGACATGCGGAAGGACTTGATCTCGCAGTAAACGCCGCATTCGCGGACTCTGCGGGCCACCAGCAGATTATACTGACCGCCGAAATCCAGAACCAGAACCTTTTTCATTTCAGTCGTCCTCCCGGAAGGTAATACCATTCTCATTGGCGGACTCGATGACAGCCAGCGCCTTATAGGGCACATCCTTCATGGCGCGGAACTTGTCGCCGCCGCCCTGGAAGCCCTTTTCCACGGCCACACCGATACCCACCAGCTGAGCGCCGGCCTTCCGGACAATATCCACCAGGCCGCCCATAGCATAACCATTGGCCATAAAGTCATCAATGATCAGCACGCGGTCATCTTCGCTGAGCCACTCCTGGGACACCAGCAGCGTCACCTTTTTCTTGTAGGTATAAGAGAAGATCTCACTCTGGATCAGGCCGCTTTCGATGTTATCGCTTTTGGCCTTCTTGGCAAACAGCATGGGAACGCCATATTTTTCGGCACATACGGTGGCCAGCGCGATGCCGCTGGCTTCCGCTGTCAGCACCACCGTGGCCTTGCTGGTGTCGAAATATCTGGCAAATTCATCCGCGATATCGCCCAGCAGCTTGGTGTCGACCCGGTGATTCAGAAATCCGTCAATTTTGATGATGTTCCCCGGCAGCACTTTGCCCTCGCGGCGGATGCGTTCCTTTAACTGTTCCATATGAAAAGACCCCCTCATAATAATTTCTTCTATCATACCCCTGTTGGACAGGAATTACAACTGACAAATACCATAACTTTTTCGTCATAAAAATAGTCGATTTGACACATCATCCAAAGAAAAGCGCACCTTATCAAAAGCATAAGGTGCGCTTTATGCGAATCATCGGAAGCGGAACGCCCGTCTATCGGGGCAGGCCCATCATTCCGCGTAGCCATACAGCCCCCGCACGGAAACCTCGCCGCACCGCAGCGTTTCCGCCGCGCCGTTCTCATGCCGCACCACCAGGCCATACTGCCCGTCGATATCCAGCGCCGTCACCGTCTCGCCGGTCGGAAGGACGCGCACCTGCCGTCCCAGCGTCAGGCACAGCTGCCGGTACTCATCCACATACGTCTCCGGCGCGCACAAATGCCGGAACGCCTGCCGCAGCGCGTCCACCAGCGCTGCCTCCAGCGCCGTCTCATCCACGGCGCAGCGCTGCGCCGCCAGCGAGGTAGCCGTCTGCGCCACCTCCGGCGAAAAATCCTCCGGCTGCTGCCGCAGGTTTACGCCCAGCCCGATCACCACATGCTCCACCCTGCCGCCGGAGAGGGAGACCTCCGTCAGCAGTCCCGCCAACTTTTTTCCATTCAGCACCAGGTCATTGGGCCACTTGATACGCACATCCGCCCCTGTGGCATGGCGGATCGCCACCGCGGCGGCGGCAGACGCCATAGCCGTCAGCGGCAGCAGCCCCTCCGGCGACGCAACAGGACGCCACAGCATGGAGAGATACAGCCCCAGTCCGGCAGGCGACTCAAATGACCGTCCCATGCGGCCCCGTCCCGCCGTCTGCCGCCGCGCGATCACGGCGGTACCATCCGGCGCTCCCTCCAGCGCCAGCGATTTGCAGACGGTATTGGTGGAATCCACTGTGTCGCAGCGGAATATCTTTGGCAGCTCCATCCGCGGCACCTCCTTTCATTTGTGGCCATAGTACCACGTTTTCTCCCGGTCGTAAAGTAAAAAAAATCCGCAGGCGGCTTGACAGCACCACCACGGACACGGTATCATGGCTCCATTCTTTCCCATGTCAGGAGGCTCCGCCATGTCTGCACGAAAACTGGTATATACCGCGCTGTTTGCTGTTTTAACAGCCGTTGGCGCGTTTCTGCGTATCCCGCTGGGCGTTTCGTCCATCACGCTGCAATTTCTGTTCACCGCCATGGCAGGCGTATTGTTGGGAGCCGGCGGCGGCGCGCTGAGTCAGGCGGTCTATGTGGCGCTGGGTCTGATCGGTCTGCCCATTTTCACCGCCGGCGGCGGTTTCGGCTATGTGCTCCAGCCCACCTTCGGCTTTTTGCTGGGGCTGATCCCCGCTGCCGCTGTGATCGGGGCATTGTGCCCCAAAGACGCGCCGCCTTCGCGGATCGCTCTGGCCTGCTGCGCGGGACTGGCGGCACTGTACGCCGTGGGGGTGCCTTACATGGCGCTGATCCTCAATGGCTATATGGGAAAGGGCATGCGCGTATCCGCCCTGCTGTGGGCGGGAATGCTGCCCTTCCTGCCGGGAGACGCCGTTAAGATCGCGGTCACAGCGCTGCTGTGTCCGCTGCTGCGCCGCCGCATCGGCAGCCCGCGGTAACAACGGCCAGTGTATTTACAACGTCTTTGGCAAATGCTATAATAGTAAGATACAATTATTTCGGCAAAGGAACGATCTTTCATGGAGCTGCACGCCAGGCTTGTCCGGTCACAACTGAATTTCTTCAAGCCCTTTGTGGCCAACTGCTCCCTTGAGGTGACCCGGAAGGGACAGGATAAACTGGGAGAGCTGATGACGGCCCTGCATAAGCGGGAGGTGCTGGTGAAGGAGCACGATTTTGACCGCTTTCAGGGCGCGTGGATCATGCCCCGTGACGAGCGCCGGGGCGGCGTGGCGCTGTATCTTCACGGCGGCGGCTACACCTGCGGAAGCCTTGAATATGCCAAGGGCTTTGCCGCCACGCTGGCATCGGAATGCGGTGCGCGGGTCTTCTGCGCCGCTTACCGTCTCGCGCCGGAGCACCGCTATCCCGCGGCGCTGGACGACGCGCTGGAGACCTATCGGTACCTGCTGGGCAAGGGATACGCGGCCCACCAGATCCTGCTGTGCGGTGAAAGCGCCGGCGGCGGACTGATCTACGCCCTGTGTCTGAAGCTGAAGGAGCTGGGGCTTCCCCTGCCCTGCGGTCTGATCGGCATCTCGCCGTGGACAGATCTTACCGGCAGCGGCAAGTCCTATGAGACGCATCGGGAGATCGACCCTTCCATGACGCCGGAGCTGCTGCAATTCTACGCAAAATGCTACACCGACGATCCCACCGATCCCTTCTGCTCCCCCCTGTTCGGCGACCTGTCGGACCTGCCGCCCTCCCTCCTGTTCGCAGGCGGGGATGAGGTGATGCTGGACGACACCCGTATGCTCCACGAAAAGCTTCGGAGCAGCGGCTGCCGCAGCAAAATGATCGTGGCGCCGGAGCGTTGGCACGCCTATGTGCTGTACTGTCTGGCAGAAAACATGCCCCAGGACTTTGAGACCATCAACCGCTTCATGGATCAGGTACTGTCCCCGGCCCGGAGCCTGCGATGGATGAAGCTGGACAATGCCGCCAAGATCTATCCCGCCGCCAAGCGGCGCAACTGGAACAACTTCTTCCGTATCTCCGCCACGCTGACAGAGCCGGTGGATGTGGCTGTGCTGCGCTCGGCACTGGATGTAACGGCACGGCGCTTCCCCTCCATCGCCGTCCGGCTGCGGCGGGGCGTATTCTGGTACTATCTGGAGCAGGTCCCCAAAGCGCCTCCTATCCAGGCGGAAAAAAGCTGTCCGCTGGCCCATGCGCCGTTTCACGAGGTACGCCGGTGCGCGTTCCGCGTGCTGGTATATCGCGACCGGTTCGCGGTGGAATTTTTCCATGCCCTGACGGACGGCACCGGCGGACTGATCTTTTTCAAAACGCTGCTGGCGGAATATCTCAGCCAGAAGCACGGCCTGACCATTCCCGCCGGAAACGGCGTGCTGGGCCGGCTGGAGGAGCCGTGCGACCAGGAGCTGGAGGACAGCTTCCTGCGCTATGCCGGCGATGTGAAGGCCAGCCGGAAGGAATCTACCGCATGGCATCTGAGCGGCACGCCGGAAAAGGACGGTTTCAAGGATCTTGTGACGCTGATGGTGCCCGCGCCGGCGCTGAAGGCCTGCGCCAAGCAGTACGGCGTCTCGGTAACGGAGCTTCTATGCGCCGCCATGATGCAGGCCATCTGCCAGTTACAGGCGGAAAAGATCCCCCAACGGCGGCTGCGCAGGCCGGTAAAGGTACTGCTGCCGGTGAATCTGCGGAAGCTGTTTCCCAGCAGGACACTGCGGAACTTCGCCTCCTACATCACACCGGAGGTAGATCCCCGCATGGGCGACTATACCTTTGAGGAGATCTGTGCCGCTGTGCATCACAAAATGGGGCTGGAAAACAATCCCCAGACCATGCGGGCCAAGTTTGCCGCCAACGTTGCCAGCGAGCAGTCCCCGCTGCTGCGGATCATGCCGCTGTTTATCAAGAATCTGGCCATGAAAGCGGTATTCGACACGGTGGGTGAATGTAAATCCTGCCTGTGCCTGTCCAATCTGGGCGTGGTGCAGCTGCCGGAGGTCATGACGCCTTATGTGGCCCGGATGGATTTCATCATCGGCGTACAGGCCAAGGCCCCCCACAACTGCGGCGTCCTTACCTGGAACGACACGGTGTATATCAACTGTATCCGCAGCATCCGGGAATCAGAGCTGGAGCTGCGGTTCTATCAGGTCCTGCACCGGCTGGGTCTCCCCGTCACGGCAGAGAGCAACCAGCGCTGACGGAACGCGGAAAAGGAGCGTATCTGTATGTATTGTGTCAAATGCGGCGTAAAGCTGGCGGACAGCGAAAAAGTCTGTCCGCTGTGCGGCACCCGGGTCTTTCATCCCGACCTGCCGCTGCCTCAGGGCGAACCGCCTTATCCCCCCGATCCCCGGCCCCACAGCGAGGAGGTCAGCCGCGCCGGCGCGCTGTTCCTTCTGACGGTGCTGGCGCTGCTGCCGTCTATCCTGTTCATTCTGTGCGACTGGCGGATCAACGGCTCCATCGTCTGGTCGGGGTACGCCTCCGGCGGCGTGACGCTCCTGTATATCATCGTAGCGCTGCCGCTGTGGTTCCGCCGCCCCAATCCGGTGATCTTTGTCCCCGTCGATTTTGTGGCTGTGGGCCTGTACCTGCTGTATATCAACTTTGCCACCGGCGGACACTGGTTCCTGTCCTTCGCTTTCCCTGTGACGGGAGCCATCGGCGTACTGGTGACCGCCATGGTGACGCTGCTGCGGTATCTGCCAGGCGGGCATCTGTATGTGGTAGGTGGTGGACTGATCCTCTCCGGCGGCATCGCGGTACTGATCGAGTTCCTCATCAACCTGACCTTCCAGCTGCACGAGACCTTCTTCTGGTCGCTGTACCCGCTGGCTGCCGGGATCATTCTGGGCGGCATGCTGCTGGTGGTGGCCGGCTGCAAGCCCCTGCGCCAGTCCCTGCACAGGAAGTTTTTCCTGTAACACAGCTGCCTTATTCTGATAGGAAAAGAGCCCTTTTGCCACGCAAAAGAGCTCTTTTTTCATCATGTTTTCCGTATACTTCGGTAAAAGCGCAGCAGGTTTCCCGCCGTAAAGCGAAGGTTTTCCCGGCAATGGAGCCGCACCTCTTCGAAAGGCAGGGGCAGCGGATTGATGGGAAACACACCGCTGACACCGGCTTCATAGGCCGCGGCGATGTCCGTCTCACTGCCGCCCACCAGGGCTGCCACCGGCACGCCCAATGCCTTGGCGCGGCGCGCTACGCCAATGACCACCTTGCCCCGGAGACTCTGGCTGTCCAGCCGACCTTCTCCGGTTATGATCAAATCAGCGCTGACAGCGCGGCGGTCAAATTCGGTCAGATCCAGCACGACATCGATCCCCACGCGCAGAGGGCTGCCGAAAAACGCGGCCGCGCCGGCACCGAAGCCGCCCGCGGCACCGCCGCCAGGCAGCGTCAGCACCTCTGGCCCCAGATCACGGCGGATCACCCGCGCCAGGTGCAGAAGTCCTTCATCCAGCCGCCGCACCATCGCCTCGTCCGCGCCTTTTTGCGGGCCAAACACCGCGGCGGCTCCGGAAGGGCCGCACAGCGTATTGTCTATGTCGCACATGGTCACCACAGGAATACGGCGCAGGGCAGGATCCAGCCTGTCCGCCGAAACGCGGGCGATACGACGCAGTGTGCCGCCCACTGGGACAAAAGGCTCTCCCCGGTCATCATAAAACGTGACGCCCAGCGCGGCAGCCGCGCCGCAGCCGCCATCATTGGTGGCGCTGCCGCCCAGTGCCAGCACGATCTGCCGCGCGCCATGGGCAGCGGCATGGGCCATCAGCTGCCCCACGCCAAAGGTGGTGGTTTTCTCCGGATCACGCCGCTCACCCGCCAGCGGCAGGCCTGCCGCTGCGGCCATCTCGATCACAGCGCTGCCATCGGGCAGCAGTCCGTAAAAGGCGGAGACCGGTTCGCCCCACGGCCCGGTGCAATGCAGCGTCACCCGCTGGCCGCCCACGGCGGAAAGGAACGCGTCTACCGTACCCTCGCCGCCGTCGGCCACCGGAATAGCACAGATCTCCGCATCCGGTTCCAGTGTCAGGATCTCCTCTGTAACGATCTGGCATATCTCCAGCGAGGACAGCGTCCCCTTGAAGGAATCGGGAATCAGAACATAACGGCTCATGGCTCACTCCAACGCGTCGCGGCTGTTGAATACGTCGCTGATGGAGCCGTAGGGGTCGGGATGGCTCTCCGGCTCCGGCTGGGCCGCGTTGAAGCTGCCCTTCATTTTCAGCTCCTGCCACTGCTCCCTGGTGATCAGCAGCTGGCGGGGCTTGCTGCCCTCGAAGGGGCCGACGATGCCCCGCTCCTCCATCTGATCCACCAGACGGGCGGCCCGGGAATAGCCCAGCTTCAAGCGTCTTTGCAGCATGGATACGCTGGCCTGTCCCGTTTCCAGGATGACCTCCACGGCAGCGCCCAGCAGCTCGTCGCAGCCCTCGCCCTCGTCGGCCGGGGGAACGCTTCCGCCGCCGGATTTGCCGCTCTTTTCGCCCTGCTTCATGACCTCCTCGATCTTCTCCATGACCTCGTCGGAATAGTCGGCGGTGCCGCTTTCCTTGACGAAATTGACCACACGCTCAATCTCCTCAGGCGTGATGAAGCAGCCCTGCACACGGGTGGGCTTCTGGCTGCCCAGAGGGAAATACAGCATGTCGCCCTTGCCCACCAGCTTCTCCGCGCCGGTGGTATCCAGAATAATGCGGGATTCCAGCGAGGAGGCCACGGCGAAGGCGATGCGGCTGGGGATATTGGCCTTCATCAGTCCGGTGATCACATCCGCCGAGGGGCGCTGGGTGGCAATGACCAGATGCATACCGGCGGCGCGGCCCATCTGGGCCACGCGGCAGATGGATTCCTCCACCTCCTTGGCGGCCACCAGCATCAGGTCGGCCAGCTCGTCGATGACCACCACCACGGTTGGCAGCTTCTTCAGCTCGGCATCCGTCTCACACAGCGCGTTGAAGCCCGCCAGATCCTTGACGCCCCGCTCGGAGAACATCTTGTAGCGCTTCATCATCTCGTACACCGCCCATTGGAGAGCGCCCGCCGCCTTCTTGGGGTCGGTGACCACGGGGATCAGCAGATGGGGAATGCCGTTATAGGGGGCCAGCTCCACCATCTTGGGGTCTACCATGATGAAGCGCACCTCGTCGGGGGTAGACTTATACAGCAGACTGACGATCAGCGAATTGGTGCACACGGACTTGCCGGAGCCGGTGGTGCCGGCGATCAGCACATGGGGCAGGCGGGCAATGTTGCCCACGATGGCGCTGCCGCCGATGTCCTTGCCCACCGCAAATGCCACGGTGCTGGGGTTGGTGGTGAACTCCCGGCTTTCGATCACGTCCCGGATACGGACGGCGGTGACGGCCTTGTTGGGCACTTCGATGCCCACGGCGGAGATCTTGCCGGGGATGGGCGCGATACGCACACCGGTAGCGCCCAGCGCAAGGGCAATGTCATCGCTGAGGTTGGTGAGCTTACTGAGCTTCACGCCCTGATCCAGCGTGAACTCATAGCGGGTGACGGAGGGACCGTGGACCACCTCGCCGGGGTGAGCGTCCACACCAAAGGAGGTCAGCGCCGAGGCAAGGCGCTGAGAGTTCAGCCGCAGCTCCGCTCCCACCTCCTGATGATTGTCGGACCGGTTTTCATCCAGCAGCGTAATGGGCGGATAGCGGTAGGCTTCCTCCCCCTCGGCCAGTTCCTTTTCGATGGCCTCGCTGACCTCGGCAGTGGCGCTTTCCACCTCTGCCCGCACCGCTTCCTTCCGCTTCTTCTCCGACAGCGGCTCTCTGGCGGGAGCCGGGGCAGGCGCGGGAGCGGGTTCCGGCGCAGGCCGTTCCGCAGGCGCTTCCTGTGCCGGGGCGGCCAATGTGGGATCCAGCAGCTCCGCCGGGGTCCTGACATCACCGGAACGGCTCCGGAACAGACTGCCGCCGGGGGTGTTCAGCGCCGCGGCCTCGCGGCTGGGCTCCGCCGTTTCGTCATCCAGCGGGATGTCAATATTGGGCCGGCGTTTACGGGGCTGCGGTGTAACGCGTTCTTCCTTTACAGGCTTTGCGGGAGCCGATTCTTCCTCATAATCATCGTCCGCATCGTCCCATTCCGCCCGCTCTTCGGCGCGGCGCTTCATCTCAGCAAGCAGCTCGGCAGGCTTCACCTGTAAGGCAGCCAGCACGGCGGCCACTGTCAGCAGAATGGTCAGGATCAGGGACACCACGCGGCTGAACAGCGCCGCCGCGCCCACTGCCAGCGCACCGGAGATTACGCCGCCGCACAGCAGCGACTGGCCGTCCTTCCACATGGGCTTGATGTGCTCCAAATCAAATTCATAGGTGCCGCGGGCCAGCAGCAGGTGCAGCACCATGCCCACCAGCACCGGCAGCAGCAGCGTGCAGACCAGCCGCAGCTTTACCGGGCGGCCCTTGTGGTTCACCAGCACGATACCGGCGTACAGCAGCGCCGGAGCCGCCAGCCAGTAGCCATAGCCGAAGCAGCCCTTCAGCACGCCTGCCAGAAACGTCAGCAAAATGGCGTCCACATTGAAGTACGTCACCAGCACGCACAATGCCAGCAGCAGGCATACCACGCCGCCGATCAGACGGGCCTGGGCATTATAGGCAGGCGGGGGCGGCGCGGCGCGGCGCTTTGTATTTCCCTTTCCGCCGCTTTTGGCAGAGGATGATGTGTTCCTTTTCTTGGGTGTATTCGCCATGGCTTACCTCACTTAATGGCGTTGAGCAGCAGCGTCAGCAGACCTGCCGCCCAGCAGTAATACGCAAACGCGCCGAAGCGGCCCTTTTCCGCCACAAGGCGCAGCAGACGGATGCAGACGTAGCCCACCACCGCGGCGGTGATCACGCCCACCAGATACATGGGCACCTCCGCCCAGTTGATCCCCGCTTCTATGGCGTCCTTCAGGCTGAGGATATTGGCGCCCAGCACGGCAGGGATGGACAGCAGGAAGGAAAACCGCACGGCGAATTTCCGCTCGAAGCCCATGAAGCAGCCGGTGGTGATGGTCATGCCGGAACGGGAGATGCCGGGCATGGTGGCGATGGCCTGGCCTACGCCCACCACCAGCACATCCAGTACCGTGGCGCTGCGCTCGGTCTTGCGGCCCTTGCGCACCAGATCGCAGGCAAACAGCAGGAAGCCCGTCACCACCAGCGCCGCGCCGATGAAGATCATGTTATTGCTGAGGGCCTGCACCTGCTTATGGATGGGCAGGACGGCAAACAGCGGCAGTGTGCCAATGATGATCAGCAGGATCAGACGGCGGGCGGGCGGCACCTGCCTGGGGGTGGTGCCATGGGCCAGATCGCTGACACCGTGGATCAGCTCCATCACCATATCGCAGATGTCCCGCCAATAGGCCACGAATACCGCCACCAGCGTGCCCAGATGCAGCAGCACGTCAAAGAACTCCGGCACCGCCGTGTCGATATTCAGCAGATTCTGGGCAATGGACAGATGTCCGGAGCTGGAGATAGGCAGGAACTCCGCGATGCCCTGTACCAGTCCCAGCAGGAAGGAAGAGAAATATGTCATACCGTCACCTCATGTTATTGTCAAATACTCTTTGTTATATTCAGCATATAAATTACATCTTGTTTTCATCTGCTGTGAAAGATATCAAGTATAGTATACCATATCTATGAAAAAAATGCCACTGTTATTTATACCGCCGGAGATGCAAAAAGAGAACGCCAGGGCGTTCTCTTTCATGCTTTTCGGCTTCCTCCAGCCGATACAGCCATATTTGGAAAGCGGTCTGATACCACTCCACGGCATCGCTGTTCCGCATCTGCCACAAAGCGTCCGCGCCCCGGGCCGCCGGATAGAGCGGCGCGTCCTGCCGGAGATAATTGACGTGATCGGTCAGCACATTGCCGTTCTCCTGCCGCAGCGCGTCATACATGACATACAGCCGGACATTCTGGCCGCCCGCCATCCGCGACCACTGGGCCGTGATGTCGTATTGGCTTCGGGTACCGAAGAAGTCCGTGACCTCTCTGGCGCCGCTCTCCAATGAGCGTAAGTCTGCCGTATAGGACTGTCCGCTTTTATCGCACAGCAGCCGCCCGCCGCAGAAGCCGCCGGGGCGCCAGCCTGTTTCCACCTGCCATATCGGCCAGATGTCCAGGCTCTCGGCATAGCGGGTCTTTGGCAGCGTCACATACTCCAGATAATGCAGCATATAGTACTGCTTTTCTCCGTACCGCTCCGGCAGCTCCACGGCAATATGAGTCATGGCGGCGCTGTTCTTTTCATAGACCCGATAGGTATAGGTCATTCTGCCGTCCTCCCGGTTCTGCCAGCTGTCAAGCCGCCAGCGGGGATGGGTCTCTTCGTCCACCTCATCCTCCACGGTGACGGTATCGTAGTCGTTCTCATAGATGGCATCTTCCTCAACGTACACCTTCACCGCGCCGGACATCCGGGCCACTTCCTCCGCCGTCAGATCATTCAGCACTTTCTCCGGGAAGCCCAAGTCCAGCAGCTCCGCGCGGATGGTCTCGTCCTGCGCCGCGTCGTCACGCGCCTGCCAGTCCATGGGACACCGCTGCCCCAGCAGCATGGCCAGCACCACCGCTGCCAGCGTCAGCCCCAGATACCCCCACAGCACCGCCGCCGTGGGCAGGCGTACCGGCGCGGCGTGAATGGCGTAGCCCGTGTCCGCAAGAGACCGGGACAGCTTCACCAGATTCCGCAGGATCACAATATACACGATCAGTACCGGCAGCACCGCCAGCCAGCCCCTCAGCTCCATGAAGGCCAGCGCGCACATGACCGCGTAGAAGATCACCAGCGCACCGGCGGCAGGAGCGGCGGGCCTCTCCGCTCCGGCGGCGCGGGATACTCCCACCATGCCCCGCCACAGGCAGAAATACAGTGCGAAGGTCAGCGCCACGACCACATAGGCCGGGATGGCCTTCCCATCCACCGGCAGGGCCGCCAGCGCAAAGGACGCGCCGCGCACTGCGGCGGCGGCAATGGACAGCCGCCAGCACCATTGCAGGGCCGCGTTCTCCTGCCGCAGGGTACGGAAGCCCAGCACCATCAGGATGCCGCCCAGCGCAGGCAGGATCATATCCAGATACAGGAAATTCAGCGTAATGGTGGTCAAGCCAATACCCCACAGGACCAAAGTCATGGCCTCCCGCCACGGGTTTACCTCCGCCATGGCCGGGGGCAGGGCAGAGGCGTCCTCCCGCAGCAGCTGATCAAAACGCAGATCGTCACTCACAGAAGTCACCTCCCAACAGCTGCCGCAGCTTTTGCCGCAGGCGGTACAGCCGTCCCTCCACCGCCCGCTCCGTCAGGCACAGCTCGGCGGCTATCTGGGCGGTGGACTGGCAGTAGTAGTATTTTCGATAGAACAGGCTCCGCTCCTCCGGCAGCAGGCCTGTGCTGGCGGCTTGCAGCCGCCGCTGGCGCTCCCGGCGCAGCAGCTCCTCCTCGGCGCTGCCGCCGGTGTGGGGCACGGTCTCCTCCAGCGGAGCGTCCGTCCGGGTACGGCGGGCGTGATTCAGGGCGGCGTTGCGGCTCAGGGCTGTCAGCCACGCCTTCAGCGCACCCTTGTCGCCATCGAAGCTGCCCGCCGTCTGCCAGATCTTCAGGGAGATATCGGCATAGCACTCCTCCCGATCCCGCTCATCCGTCAGGATGGGCCGCAGGATGTACCGGATCAGCGGTCCGTACTGCCGCAAAAGCGCGTGCAGCGCGGCCTGGTCACCGGCTGCGATCTTTGCCATCAGCGTCCGCTCGTCCAACCGTATCCCCTCCCCTCCTGTTGTGTCTCTACTCTATATTACACCATTTTCGCCCAAAACCCACGGAAAATTTCAGGGCAGAGATAAACCCGCCCTGACACAATGCGTCAGGGCGGGGCAGCATATACTTCGCAGGATTCGCGGCGCGGACGCCGCGAACGATTCTGATTATTTTTCTGACGACATGCGCGTCAGAAAAATTCTTCTCGGCCAGCAAGTGTGCCCAACGGGTGCGCGCAGTCGGCCGCAATCCCCTTTGGCAGAAAAAACGAAGTTTTTTCGCCAGCTCACTTTATTTGCTCCAGCGCGGCGCGGGCGGCGGACTGCTCCGCCTCCTTCTTGCTGTGGCCGGAGCCAAGGCCGACGACCTGGCCGTTCAGCGTCACCGCCACGGCGAACACCTTGGCGTGATCCGGTCCGCTTTCGGATACCAGCTCATAGTGCAGCTCCTGATTGGGCTTGCGCTGCACCAGCTCCTGCAATTCGGTCTTGCAGTCCCGGCGGCGGTTCTCCACCACCTGCTCCTGCTCCTTCTCCAGCAGGATGCGATGGATCAGCGCACGCACCTTGTCGATGCCGCCGTCCAGATACACCGCGGCCAGCACAGCCTCCACCGCGTCCGCCAGAATGGACGGACGGCGGCGGCCGCCGCCGCTTTCCTCGCCCTTGCCCAGCATCAGGAAATCCCCCAGACGCAGACTCTGCGCCACCTCGTGCAGGCTCTCCTCGCACACCAGCGCGGCACGGATGCGGGTCAGTTCGCCCTCCGGCAGGTCGGGGTGCTTGCGGTACAGATACTCCGCTGACACAAAGCCCAGCACCGCGTCGCCCAGAAACTCCAGCCGTTCGTTGCTGCTGATGCCCATCGCGCGGTGCTCATTGGCGTAGGAGCTGTGGTACAGGGCGCCGCGCAGCAGCTCGGCGTTGGTAAAGGTATAGCCCAGCCGCTCCTCCAACTGATGTAAAGATTCCATGCTTTCCATCCCTTCCGGGCCGTCGCCCACGATATCCCACAGTGCGGATCCCATGGGCGGTGACCCAAAATCAGTTCTCGAAAAGAAAACCCCACGATGTGGGGTTTTCTTTCTATGTACAAGTATCACTCAATGTGGCTGCTGAGATAGCGGACGCAGTCGCCAACGGTCTTGAGGGATTGCAGATCCTCTTCATCGATCTCGCCGATGTCGAATTCCTCCTCCATCGCCATCACCAGCTCCACCAGATCCACGGAATCCGCGCCCAGGTCGTCCACAAAGGAACTATCCATGGTCACTTCGTCTGCATCGATGGCAAACTGCTCCGCGATCAGATCTTGCATGGTTTTGAAGATCGTCTCCGGTGTCATAGGGAGTTACTCCTCCTTTCAAGATGCTTTTTCTTGGAAAATAATACGGCAATCACAGAGACGTGTCAATACCTTTTTCATAAAATTATTGGGAATTAACCGCTGATCGTCATTTCATCCATATGTGCCGCGATCTCATCCACCAATCCGCTGGCCGCAACTTCCTTCGCCTGACCGATGGCGTTCTCGATGGCCTCGTCGTTGGAGGAGCCATGCGCCTTGATGACCGGCTTGGAAATACCGATAAAGGCGGTGCCGCCCACCTTGTTGGGATCCAGCTGGGCCTTGAAGGCGTTCAGTCCCGGCAGTACCATGGCCCCGGCCAGCTTCGTCAGCAGATTCTTCTTAAAAATGGCCTTCAGCGAGCTTCCGGCGTAGGAACCGATGCCTTCGATGGTTTTCAGCATCACATTGCCGGAGAAGCCGTCGGTCACCAGCACGTCGCAGCCGCCCTTGATGGCTTCCTTGGCCTCGATATTGCCGATGAAGTTCAGCCGCTCCTGCTTCAGCAGCAGTTCACGGGTCTGACGCTGGAGATCGGTGCCCTTCTCCGCTTCCACGCCGATGTTCAGCAGGCCCACACGGGGATTTTTGATCCCCAGCACATGGCTGGCGTAAAAGCTGCCCAGATACGCGAATTGCAGCAGGTATTCCGGCGTACACTCGGCGTTGGCGCCGCAGTCGATCAGCACGCAGCGGCCGGTGGTGGTGGGCATGACCGGCGCCATGGCGGCACGGCGGATGCCCCGGATGCGCTTGGTAATGAGGGTAGCGCCGGTCAGCAGCGCGCCGGTGGAGCCGGCGGAGATAAAAGCGTCGCCCTTGCCGTCACGCAGCAGGGTCAGGCCCACGCCCATGGAGCTGTCCTTCTTCCGGCGGAACACCGTAGCGGGATCGTCCTCCATGGTGACTTCCTCGGTGGTGGGGACGATATCCATGCCCTGGGGCAGCTCACTGACGCCGCACTGGGACAGCGCATCACGGATGGCGTTCTCGTCGCCGGTGAGGGTAATGTCCACGCCCCAGCGCTTCTGTCCCCGCAGAGCGCCCCTGACGATGGCCAGCGGGGCATTATCGCCGCCCATGGCGTCTACGATGATCCTCATTTGGCCAGTACCTCCTCCCGGATGGCGTCGATGATGGCCAGCGACCGCTGGCTCAGCTCGGCGTTCTTGTTGCGCTTGCCCTTCACCCGATGGTCAAGGGGCGGGATAATGCCGAAGTTGATGTTCATGGGCTGGAACTCCGCCACGGTGTCGTTGCTGACGTACAGACCCAGCGCGCCGATAGCGGTCTCCCGAGGGAAGTCGATGGGCGGCTTGCCCAGCAGCCGCCGGGCCAGCTCCACGCCCGCCAGAAAGCCGCTGGCGCAGGACTCCACATAGCCCTCCACGCCGGTCATCTGACCGGCGAAGGCAATGCGGGGGTCGCTCCTGAGACGGTAGTACCGGTCAAGGAGCCGGGGAGAATCCAGATAGGTATTGCGGTGCATGACGCCGTAGCGCAGGAACCGGGCGTCGTGGAGGGCGGGGATCATGGAAAACACCCGCTTCTGCTCCGGCCATTTCAGGTGGGTCTGGAAGCCCACCAGATTATAGATGGTACCGTCGGCGTTGTCCTTGCGCAGCTGCACCACCGCGTAGGGATCCCGGCCGGTTTTCGGATCAGGCAGCCCCTTGGGCTTCAGCGGCCCGAACCGCAGGGTATCCTCGCCCCGGCGGGCCATCACCTCCACGGGCATGCAGCCCTCAAACACGTTCTGATCCTCGAAGCCGTGGACCTCCGCCTCCTCGGCGGCAGTCAGTGCCTGCCAGAAGGCCAGATACTGCTCGCGATCCATGGGGCAGTTGATGTAGTCCGGCGTACCCTTGTCGTAGCGGCTGGCAAAATAGGCGCTGGTCATATCCACGCTGTCAAAGGCCACCAGCGGCGCGGCGGCATCAAAAAAATGCAGGGTATCGGTGCTGCCGAACAGCGCCGCCAGCTTGTCCGCCAGCGCGTCGGAGGTCAGGGGGCCGGAGGCGATGACCACATCCCCCGTGGGAATGTCCGTCACCTCTTCCGCCACCACGGTAATATTGGGGTGGCTGCGGATGGCTTCCGTCACCATGGCGGCAAAGCCATGGCGGTCCACCGCCAGCGCGCCGCCGGCAGGCACCGCCGTAGCGTCGGCACAGCGGAGGATCAGGCTGTCCAGCCGCCGCAGCTCCTCCTTCAGCAGACCTACCGCGTTTTCCAGCCCCGCGCCGCGCAGGGAGTTGGAGCAGCACAGCTCGGCAAAATTATTCGTCACATGGGCGGGGGTGCGCTTGAGGGGCTTCATCTCCCGCAGGATCACGGGGATGCCCCGCTGGGCCAGCTGCCACGCGCACTCGCTGCCGGCAAGGCCCGCGCCGATCACAGTCACAGGGTTCATTCCGCGCCGCCTTTCTCCGCCGTCTTTTTGGCAGTGGTCTTTTTGGTGGTGGTCTTTTTGGCGGCTGCCGGTTTCTTCGCTGCGGCGGGCTTTTTCGCGGTCGTTTTCTTCGTGGTGGTCTTGGCCGCCGTCTTTTTGGCGGCAGACTTCTTGGCAGTCTTTTCCTCCGCCGGCGTCTCCGCCGTCTCGGCGGCAGGCTCACCGCCCTCGGCGGCGGTGTCCTTCTTGCGGTGATAGCCCCGCTTGTCCTCAGGCAGGAAATTGGCGCACTGCGGGTTGATGCAGAAGGGCTTGCTGAAGCCGCGGCCCGCCCGCTTGAACATGGTCTGGCCGCAGAGAGGGCATTCCTCCTTGGTGGGCACATCCCATGTCATAAAATCGCAGACATGGTCACCCTGCTTGTTATTGGTAAACTCGCAGCAGTAATAGGTATATTGCTTGCCTGAGGTCTTGCTGGTGCCGCTGCGCTTCATGAGCCGCCCGCCGCACTTGGGGCAGCGGCCCGGCATCTCCACCACCAGCGGCATGGTGAAGGTACATTCCGGATAGCCGGGGCAGGCCAGGAACGGGCCGAACCGGCCCTCCCGCTCCACCAGGTTACGGCCGCACACAGGGCACAGCTCATCGCTGACGGTAGGCTCCGGGCGAATATAGTCGCCCTGCTCGGCATCCGTCAGGTGCTGGGCAAAGCCATCGTCATAGAACTGGTGCAGCACCTGCTTCCACGGGAGCTTGCCCTCCTCCACATCGTCCAGGCGCTGCTCCATGTTGGCGGTAAATTTCAGGTCGGCGATATCAGAGAAATATTTCTCCATCCATGTGGTGACCGCCTTGCCAAGATTGGTGATGAGGAGATATTTACCCTCCTTCTTCACATAGCGGCGGTCCAGGATCGTGGACACCGTAGGCGCGTAGGTAGAGGGCCGGCCGATGCCGTTCTCCTCCATGGCGCGGATCAGCGCCGCCTCGGTATAATGGGCGGGCGGCGTGGTAAAGTGCTGGCTGGGCGCAAAATCCCTCAAGGTCAACGCTTCACCCTCCTGCAGCTCCGGCAGGGCAGGCTCCTTCTCTTCTTTGTCGTCATCGTCCCGGCTCTCCTCGTACACGGCGGTATAACCGGAAAACTTCAGCTTGCTGGCGGTGGCCCGGAACAGGTGCGCGTCGGCGCTGATGTCCACGGAAACGCTGTCATAGATGGCGTTGGCCATCTGACTGGCCAGGAAGCGGCTCCAGATCAGGCGGTACAGACGATACTGCTCCGCCGTCAGGTCGCTCCGGACGGCTTCCGGCGTCAGGGCCACGTTGCTGGGGCGGATGGCTTCGTGGGCATCCTGCGCCCCGGCCTTGGTCTTGTATTGACGGGCGGAGGCAGGCACATAGCCCTTACCGTAGCGATCCTGAATGAACTGGCGGGCGTCACGCTGCGCCTCGTCGCTGATACGCAGCGAGTCGGTACGCATATAGGTGATGAGACCTACGGTCCCTTCGCCGGTGATATCCACGCCTTCGTACAGCTGCTGGGCAATGGCCATAGTACGGCGGGGGGTCATGTTCAGCTTGCGGGACGCCTCCTGCTGCATGGTGGAGGTGGTAAACGGCGGAGAGGGAGAGCGGTTCTTATCCGTGCGCTTTACGGATCTCACCGCAAAGGCGGCGCCGCGCAGCTCATCCATAATGGCCTGCACATCCGCCTGCGTCCGCGGCTCATACTTCTTGCCGTTCCGTCCATAATAATGCGCCTTAAAAACGGCCTTTTCCCCGTTTTCCAGCGCCGCGTCCAGCGTCCAGTATTCCTGGGGCTGAAAATCAACGATCTCCTGGTCCCGGTCCGCCACCATGCGGGTGGCCACGCTTTGCACCCGTCCGGCGGACAGCCCCCGGCGGATCTTCTTCCACATCACCGGAGAGATCTGATAGCCCACCACACGGTCCAGCACGCGGCGTGCCTGCTGGGCATCCACCAGATCCTGATCAATGGTCCGGGGATGGGCAATGCTCTCGCCCACCACCTTGCGGGTGATCTCATTGAACGTGACGCGCCTGGCCTTATCGTCCGGCAGATCCAGCAAATGCTGCAAATGCCACGAAATGGCTTCTCCCTCGCGGTCCGGGTCGGTGGCGAGATACACGGTATCGCTGGCGGCGGCATCCTTCTTCAGCTGCCGGATCAGCTCCTCCTTGCCGCGGATGGGTTTATATTCAGGTTCAAAATCGTGCTCGATGTCCACGCCAAGGGTGCTCTTGGGCAAGTCCCGCAGGTGGCCCATGCAGGCCGTGACCTGATAGTCAGGCCCCAGATACTTGCCGATGGTCTTGGCCTTGGCCGGAGACTCCACGATCACCAGATGCTTCTTACTCATGCTTTCTTTTTCCTCTTTGCTTCCTTCTTACTCATTTTCCGGCAGCTCCACCGTGCGCACAAAGCTCCGCGCGCCGTTCTGGACTGCCCAGCCGCTGATCTCCAGCAGCGTCAACGCAGGCAGCACCTGCTGTATGGGAAGGCCTGTGATCTCCGCCAGCTGATCGGTCAACAGCGGCGTATCAAGGCGCAGCGCCCACAGTACGCTGTGCTGCTCCGCTGACAGCGCGGCAGCTTCCGCCGCAGTCAACTTCGGGTACGCAGCGACCGGCGATTCTTCGTCAGGCTGTTTCTTTTTCCGTTTTTCTCCCAGCACCTCGCTGGGCAGGGGCGGCACAGATACCTGCTGGCGGCGCAGCCTGTGGGGGTAACGGCTCTCATATTCGCCCAGAATATCCCACGCGCACGCCGCAAGACCGGCGCCCTCACGGATCAGCCGATGGCAGCCAACGCTGTTAGGCGCGTCGATCGGCCCGGGGACCGCAAACACGTCCCTTCCCTGCTCCACCGCATTCCCGGCAGTGATCAGCGCGCCGGACCGCTCCGGTGCCTCCACCACAACGGCAGCCACGCTCAGACCGCTGAGGATCCGGTTACGCACCGGAAACCGCCAGCCCTCCGGCCGCGTCTGCGGCGGGTATTCCGACAGCAGCACGCCTGTGGCGGCAATATCCTCGTACAGCTGCCGGTTTTCTGCCGGATATACCACATCCACACCGCCGCCCAATACGCCGCAGGTGAATCCGCCGGCGCGCAGCGCGCCCCGCATGGCGGCCGCGTCGATCCCCTTCGCCATGCCGGAGACCACCATGCCGCCCTGCTGCGCCAGCTCATAGCCCAGCTTCTCCGCACAATGGATCCCATAAGGCGTACAGTCCCGGGTGCCTACCACAGCCACCGCCGCCTCCTCATCAAAAAGCGGCATCGCGCCCTTGCCGTACAACAGCAGCGGCGGCTGATAAATATTCCGCAGTCGTTCCGGATACAGCGCGTCGGTCATGGTGATCAGAAAGATCCCCTTCCGGGCGCAATCCCCCAGGATACGATCCGCCAGCGTCAGGGATTTTTCCCCCAGCAGGGCCGCCTGCTCTTTTCCCAGGCCTTCTACCTGCCACAGCGCCTCCTGATCTGCGTAGTATATGTCCTCCGGCGAGGAAAAATGCTCCAGAAGCCGCAGCTTATTATAATCGGTCAGGCCCGGCAGCGTGGTCAGCCAGACCCAGTATTTCAATGCCGCCATGGCCTTTGTCTCCCCCTTTGCTCAGCGATAGCTCTCCCACAGAAGCACCGCCGCGGCAATGGCCGCATTCAGCGATTCGCAGCGCTCCGACATGGGGATCTTCAATGTTTTCTGACACATGGCCAGCACGCCGGCGCTAAGCCCCTGCCCCTCGCTTCCGATGGCAACGGCGCAGCGGTCCAGCGGCACCGCGCGGACATCCTCTGTGTCCCGGCGCAGCGCCGTCCCGTACAGCGGCAGGCCGCTGCGTTCCAGCAGACCGGGCAGCGTCTCCGCCTTCAGGCTCCAGACATGGCGGCGGAACACGGCCCCCATGGAGGAACGCACCGTCTTGACGCTCCACGGATCGGCGCAGCCCTCCAGCAGCAGCAGACCGTCAAAATCAAAGGCATCCAGTGTCCGCAGGATGGTCCCCACGTTGCCGGGATCCTGCACGCCGTCCAGCACAACGTAGCGGCTGCCCGGCAGTACCGCAGGCAAAGCGGTATCCGGCAGCGCGCAGGTAAACAGCGCGCCCTGTGGCGTCTTCATGGGCGAAATGGAGGACATGACATCCTCCGGCACCTCCACGGTCCGGATACCGTCCGGCACCGGCGGCAGCGCTGTGCCGACGGTGACCGCGATCTCCCGCACAGGGGCGTGCCACTTGAGCGCTTCCGCCAGCAGCTTGGGGCTGTCACCCAAAAATACGCCCTGCTCCCGGCGGTAAGCAGACGAGGCGGCCAGCTTTTTCATGTGTACCAGCAGCGGATTGCTGCGGCTGGTGATCTTCTCCATACAGGCCGTCTCCTTTCTTCATTGGAATGGAAAGGCTGACCCGACAAGCCTTTGTCGGGTCAGCGGGGTAAATGTGCTCAGTCCAGCGGCTTCATGGTGGGGAACAGGATCACGTCCCGGATGGAATCCGTACCGCACAGCATCATGGCGCACCGGTCGATGCCGAAGCCCAGACCGCCGGTGGGCGGCATACCATACTCCAGCGCCATGACGAAATCGTCATCCATCATGTCGGCTTCCTCATCACCCTGGGCACGCTTCTCGGCCTGGGCCTTGAAGCGCTCGTACTGGTCGATGGGGTCATTCAGCTCGGAGAAGGCATTGCCCATCTCGCAGCCGCAGATAAAGGCCTCGTACCGCTCGGTCAGGTGCGGGTCGGCAGGACTGCGCTTGGCCAAGGGGCTGACCTCTACGGGATACATGGTGATGAAGGTGGGCTGCACCAGCGTCTCCTCTACCTTCTGGTCAAAAGTCTCGTACAGGGCGTTGCCCCAGGTGTGGGACACACCGTCCATGTCCACGCCCACACTCTTGGCCAGCTCCACAGCGGCGTCCGCGTCACCCTCGATGGCCATGAAGTCGGCGCCGGTGACGTTCTTCACCGCGTCGGCCATGGTGACACGGGGCCAGCCGGGGGTCAGGTCGATCTCGTTGCCCAGCCAGGTCACATGATAGGTGCCCAGGATCTCCTGCGCCGCGCCGGAGAGGATCGCCTCCAGAATATCCATCATACCGTCCAGATTGGTGTAGGCCTGATACAGCTCACAGGTGGTGAACTCGGGGTTATGCTTGGTGTCCATACCCTCGTTGCGGAAGATGCGGCCCACCTCGTACACACGCTCCAGGCCGCCCACGATCAGCCGCTTCAGGTGCAGCTCTGTGGCGATGCGCATATACATATCAATATCCAGCGTATTATGATGGGTGATGAAGGGACGGGCGTTGGCGCCGCCGGCAATGGGGCTGAGAACAGGCGTCTCTACCTCCATAAAGCCCAGAGAGTCCAGGTAACGACGCAGATAGGCCACGAACTTGCTGCGGATCTCGAAGTTCCGCTTGCTCTCCGGGTTCACGATCAGGTCCACATACCGTTGACGGTAACGCGCTTCCTTATCAGTCAGGCCGTGGAACTTCTCGGGCAGGGGACGCAGGGACTTGCTCAGCAGCACGATCTCATGGGCGCGGACAGACATCTCGCCCCGCTGGGTGCGGAACACCTCGCCGATGACGCCCACGATATCGCCGATATCGTACTTCTTGAAACGGTTATAGTTATCCTCGTCCATCTCGTCCTTGCGGGCGTAGAGCTGGATGCGGCCGGACTTGTCCTGCAAATCGCAGAAGGACACCTTGCCCATGCCGCGCTTGCTCATCAGACGACCCGCCACCCGGACAGGCGTACCCTCCAGCGCGTCGAAATGATCCTTGATCTCCTGCGCGTGGTGGGTCACGTCAAACTTGGTGATCTGGAAGGGATCGCGGCCCTCGTCCTGCAGGGCCTTCAGCTTGTCCCGACGGATCTGGAGCAGTTCGCCCAGCTCCTGCTGTTCATTGGTGTTGGTCACATTCGTATTCTGATCTGCCATAACGGCCTCCTTATCTCATCAGCCCCGATCGCTGACCGGGGGTCATCGTTCAATGCTGTCCACACGGTAGTGGATGGCGCCCCTGGGGGCCTCCACGATCACTTCATCGCCCGCCCTGCGGCCCATCAGCGCTTTGCCGAAGGGAGAATCCTCGCTGATGGCGCGATTCATCACATCGGCCTCCTGAGAGCCAACGATCTTATAGGCGGGCAGCTGTTTTCGTGTATCCAGATTGGTCACCACGACCTTGCAGCCAATGGAGATCTTATCAGAGTCCATCTCCGCCTCATCCACGATGACGGCGTGCAGCAGGATGTCCTCCAGCTCCGCGATGCGGGAGTACAGCTTACCCTGTTCGTTTTTCGCCTCGTCATACTCGCTGTTTTCGCTGAGGTCACCGAAGCCGCGGGCTTCCTTGATCAGCTCCGCCACTTCGTCGGCACGGGTGGTCTTGCTGTAATCCAGCTCCCGCTTCAGCTCGTCATACCGGGCCTGACTCATTTTAAATTCTTTTGCCATGCTGCACATTCCTTTCTATTGCATCCCCGACAGATCGCTGCCATAGGGTATACTTATTATATAATACAATACGTCATGTTGCATTATAGTGAGTTTCCCGTCCCCTGTCAAGCATTGGCTGCAATTGTTTTTACGCGAATTTGCTCTTTCTTGATCCTTCCCTCCTCAAAAAGCACCGCCAGAAGCTGTTCAGACGACGCCGCGGCGGCTGTATCCGTCCCTGACAGATGATAGGTCACCTGTTGATGCTGCCAGCAATCCTCTCCCAGGCAGATGGCGTTGCCTGCCGGAATACCGCCAAACGTCACCGTCACAGCCGGCTCCGCCATGCCGCCATCGCACAGGCCAAAGCGCTGCCGCAGCGCCAGTGCCAGCCGCTCTGTTCCGCCGCCTGTCTCAAGAGACAGATACCGCACGCGGCGGGCCAGCACCACCGCCGCGTCATATACCGCTGCCGAAACATGATCCGCACGCAGTACCGCCGCCGAACGCCGCAGATCGCCCTGCATGTCCAGCAGCTGAGGCAGCAGCGCGCGGCGCAGTCCGCACACCGGCACCGGCAGGATCTCCATTTCCGCCGCCTCCGCCGCGAGCCAACGGGGCAGCACACAGCGCGTCACGCCGTTCCGCCGCAGGAGCCGCCATACACGGCGGCGGCTGTACCGGGCCAGCAGGCCCCTCTGCGGCATGGCCGCCGCCATAAACCATACGCCGCCGATCTGCCGGCGCGCCACCGACACCCGCTTCCCCGGTGTGATATACCCATACATAAAAAGCACCTCTGCACCAAGTCTATGGCGCAGAGGTGTCTTTTATCCGTTCGTTCAGCCAATGTACTGCCAGCCGGTAAGGTAATTCAGCGGATCGATCCAGCTGTCATTCTCCTTGATGCCGAAGTGCAGATGGGGCCCGGTGGAGTTGCCGGTATTGCCGGAGTAGGCAATGACCTGTCCCTGGGTCACCTTGTCTCCCACAGAGACATTATAGCCGCTCAGATGGCCGTACAGCGTGGAATTTCCCTTGCCGTGGCTGATGATGACGCAGTTTCCGTAACCGCCGTTCGAGCTGGCCCATGTGACCGTTCCGGCCTTGGCGGCCAGCACCGCCGTACCCATGGGGGTGCCGATATCCACGCCCTTGTGGTTGGTGCTGCCGATGCCGCCGGGGGACTGACGGCCGCCGAATTTGGAGGTGATCCAGCGAATGCCCTTACAGGGCCACGCATAGCCGCCCACCGTGCCGGCAATGTCCTCCATACCCAGCTCACGGGCCTTGGCCTCTGCCGCGGCGATCAGGCTGTCCAGCGCTTCTTCCTCGGCCTTGATGGCGTCATACTCCGCCTGCTTGCCCTCCTCGGTCTTTGTATACTCCGCAAGCATCTTCATACTCTCGGAGATCTGGCCCTCCAGCTCCTTTTTGGAAGCATTCAGCGCTTCCGTCTGCTCCTCCAGCGCGGCCTTGTCATCTGCCAGCTCCTGGCGGGTCTGACGCAGATCATCGATCACCTGCTGGTTGTACCGGACGATCTCATTGATAAAATCGATACGGCTGACAAGATCCGAGAAGCTGGTGGCCTTGAACAGCACCGACCAGTAGGAGATCGTTCCCTGCTCCTCTTCCATGCGGATCTGCTTATGAAACAGTGCCGTCTGCTGCTCCTCCAGCGTTTCGTTGGCACTGATGCTGCGGGTCGTCACGTCGATCTGCTGCTCCAGCAGATTGATCTCCTCCGTCAGGGCGGAATTGCGCTGATCCAGCAGGTTCTTCTGCTGCTGGGTACTGGCCTTCTGATTTTTGATCTTGCTCAGCTCGTTCTTCAGATCATCCATTTCCTGCCGCTTTCCGTTGATCTGCTGCTGGAGCTTTTCATATTCCTCCCGAATGGCGGCAGCATTCCCGGAAGCGGTCGCTTTATCCACAGGCTGTGTGCCGATAATGGTCTTGCTCTCCGTCCCGGCGCTATCCGTTTTGGTGTCGCCCGCGGTCGTGCCTGCGGCTGCCGCCGGCTCCACCGCCGCAGCATAAGCCGCCACCGGCAGCAGCGCCGCCGTCATCAGCAGTGCGCACAGCAGTGCCAACGTCTTTTTTCCGGTATTCGCGTGTCTCATGATATGTCCTTTCCTCCGGTGCGGGACACCTGCCCCGCGGCGTTTGCTTTTATACCTTCAGGAACCGCCGGATGGCCATTAAGCTGCCGCCCACGCCGATCACAACACCAGCGCCGGCAAAGATGCAGGCCACAGGCTTCCAGATCTTCAGGAAGGGAACGACCGTCAGCAGCTGCATGGTATCGGAATTGTCAATGCCATTGGCAATGGCGGTATACAGCAGCCATTGCAGGCCAAAGGCGATCACCGCGCCGAACAGGCCCAGCAGCAGGCCCTCGAAAACGAAGGGCCAGCGGATAAAGCTGTCCGTCGCGCCCACCATTTTCATAATGGCGATCTCCTCCCGGCGGTCAAAGGTCGTGAGCTTGATGGTGTTGGAAATGATCAGCAGGGATACCATCAGCAAAATGGCGATCAGCGCCACGGAAATGACGCCGGCCACATTGCGTATCGTGACAAATCCGGCGGAGATCACCTCGTCCGCCCGCACCTCATCGATCCCGGACACCGCATCCACCAGCGCCTTTGTCTCAGAGATCCGATCCGGATCGGTCAGGTGCAGCACATACCGATGGCGGAACACCTCCGGCTGAAGGTCCTTATACATATCGTCCTCATCAAATTCCGCCACATAGGCGTCCCGCGCCTCTTTTCTGGAGACAAAGGTGCAGTCGGCCACATTATCCACCGCTTCCAGCTTGCTTTGCAGCGCTTTCGCCTGTGTCTCTGTCAGTGTATCATCCACGAAGGCCACCATGGCGTTTTCCCGCTGCAGATCCGCCAGATTCTCATTGGCGTTATAGGCCACCAGCGAGAAGGTCCCCATGATCAGCAGACACGCCACCGTGACGCCAATGGCGGCAAAGGACATGAAGCCGTGGGAAAACATGCTGCGGGCGCCTTCTCTGAAAAAATAACCGAGATTCTTCACTGCTGGGCCACCCCCTCATATGTACCGGTCGCGTCTCCCGCTACGCGGCCGCTTTCCAGATAGATCACGCGCTTGTTGAAATGGTTGACCAGGCCCCGTTCATGGGTCACTACGATCACCGTCGTCCCCAGCGCGTTGATCCGCTCCAGCAGCGTCATGATCTCCAGTGAGCGGGCGGGATCCAGATTTCCGGTAGGCTCATCCGCCACGATGGTGCTGGGGTTATTGACCAGCGCGCGGGCCACAGACACACGCTGCTGCTCGCCGCCGCTCAGCTCGTCGGGATAGTTGTTCTCCTTCCCCTTCAGGCCCACCAGCTCCAGCACATAGGGGATGCGGGCCCGGATCTCACGGGGAGACGCGCCTACCGCCCGCATGGCCAGGGCCAGGTTATCATAAACCGTCCGGCTGGCGATCAGGCGGAAGTCCTGAAAGATCACGCCGATGGTACGGCGCATAAGGGGCAGCTGCTTTTCCTTGATGCGGTTCATGGAAAAGCCGTTGACCATGACCCGCCCGCCGGTGGGAACGATCTCACCGGTCAGCAGTTTGATAATGGTGGATTTTCCGCTGCCGGAAGGCCCCACCAGAAACACAAATTCTCCGTCATCTATCTGAAATGAGATCCCGCGAACGGCCCGTGTGCCGTTTTCATAGGTTTTTTCCGCGTCCGTCAGTCGAATCATGGCACTACCTCAAATCCTCTCATAATGCAACATCTTGTGGCAAGAGGCCACTACTTGTTACATTATATATAAACAATCGCCAAATGGCAACAGGAAAACCATGAATTTTCGGCAAATTCGACGGCCAATAGATGCCATTATTTATATAGACAGCCAAAATTGTCAAAATGTTCCCGAAAGCCGCAAAAAATGACCACCCCTTTTGCAAGAGGTGGTCATGCGCCGCTTTGTTTCAGTGTCGATGTCTCACGCTTCGATGCCGCGGCTGGTCAGATACTTCTTGACCATCAGCGCGACCTTGAAGGTAATGGCATCGTCAAATTCCCGCAGGTCCAGGCCCGTCAGCTTCTTGATCTTTTCAAGACGGTACACCAGCGTGTTGCGGTGGACAAACAGCTTGCGGGCCGTTTCAGACACGTTCAGGTTATTCTCAAAGAACTTATAGATGGTAAACAGCGTCTCCTGATCCAGCGCGTCGATGGGGTTTTTCTTGAAAACCTCCTGCAGGAACATCTCGCACAGCGTTGTGGGCAGCTGGTAGATCAGGCGGCCAATGCCCAGATTCTCGTAATTGATGACATAGCGCTCCGTATCGAATACCTTGCCCACTTCAATGGCGATCTGCGCTTCCTTGTAAGCCTTGGCCAGCTCCCGCAGATGCTGCGCCATAGTGCCGATGCCCACAAAAACACTGCTTTCGCCGTCAATGCGCAGCGTCTCTTCGATCCGCTGGGCCACTTTTTCCAGATCGGCGCCAGTGGCATTTTTATCCATCTGATGGATCAGCACCACATCCTGCTCGCCTACACTGAGCACGAAATCGTTCTGCCGGTCCGGAAACAGGCTCTGGATCATATCCAGCGGCGCGGACTCCATCCGGTCATCCACCGGACGGACCACAAATACGCCGCGGTTCACCTCGGCCGCCACATGCAGCTCCTTGGCCCGCATGTAAATATCGCTGATCAGGATATTGTCGGAAATGATATTCTTCATGAAGGAGCCTTTGTCGTGCTTCTCCTCATAGTAGCTTTTGGCGGAATTGAGCGCCACCGCCGCCATAGCGCATACGGTACGGCCAATGCCGTCATCGCCGCCGGCGAACACCGCGTAATCAAAGTGACCGCCCCAGCCAGGCAGCGCCTTGAAGGTCTTGCCCTCCAGCGCCACACACTCGCCCTCGGCCTGCTGGATGGTCTCCACATATTTGCTCCACTTCTTGCCGATCCCCGTCAGTTCGCTGCACGCGATAACGGTACCATCCGCGTCGATGACGCCGATGGTGCGGTCTGTGGTCTCCTTAAATTGCAGCACTACATTCTGGAAAATTCTGCCGGACATAACAAAGCCCTCCTGCTCTCTCTACAAAGCGCCGCCAGACAGTTTGTGCAAACTGCCAAGGGGTTACGAATATTATATCGTCATAATCACGATTTTGCAAGCACTTTTTTATCTTTCTCACAAAAAAAGCTTGTTTTCTTTTGGCGCTTTGTCGATATGATCACAGCCCACATACTCTTTTCAGCGCAGAAAGCTCCTCCGCCGTCAGCGGACGGCAGTGGCCGGGCATCAAATCCTCGTCAAGCCGCAGCGGTCCCATGGACAGGCGTTTCAGATACAGCACCGGCTTTCCCCGGGCGGCCAGCATCCGCTTGACCTGGTGAAACTTTCCCTCCCGCAGTGTCACGCGGCACTCACCCGGCCCCAGCGGCTCCAATCCGGCAGGCAGACATTGCAGTCCATCCTCCAGCAGCAGCCCTGCCGCGAACGCCGCAGCGTCCTCTTCGTCCGGCGTACCGTTCACGCGGGCATAGTATACCTTATCCACATGGTACTTCGGGCTAAGCAGACGGTGCGTCAATTCCCCATCGTCTGTCAGCAGCAGCAAGCCTTCCGTGTCCTTGTCCAGCCGCCCCACCGGCGCGAGACCACGGCGGCGTACTCCCTCCGGGAGCAGGTCCAGCACCGTGGACTGCCGCTTATCCTCTGTGGCGGTCAGCACGCCGGCAGGCTTATGGAGCAGCAGATACTGATGCCGCTCACCGCTCACCGCCACGCCATCCACCATGATCACCGCTGTCTCCGGTGACAGCTTTATATCCGGCGCCGCGGCCGGCAGGCCGTCTACCAGCACCCGCCCCTGCCGCACCAGCTCCTTTACCTCCCGGCGGGAGGCGATCCCCCGATTGGCAATGATCTTATCCAGGCGTTCCATTCCGTTCCCTCCATCCGGCCATCCCGGCAGCGGCATGACCGTTCAATACGTATGATGATAGCATACTTTTGGCCATTTGGGAATATGCATCAACAAAGGAGTTGATGAAAGCATGCGTATCATTCATATCACAAGGCGGCGAATGGTGCTGCTGTCGCTGGCGCTGGGGATGGTGATCGGCTCGGCGCTGATGCTGGCAGGCTGCTTCGGCGGCAGCAAGGTGCCAGAGGTGATCACCGCCGCCACAGCGGAGGAACGGACAGCGTATCTGGAGGGATTGGGCTGGCAGGTGGAAACACAGCCCATTGAAACGCTGGATCTCCAGCTGCCGGAACATCTGGAGGATGAATGGGCGCGTTACGCCGCGCTTCAGGATGGGCAGGGACTCCCTTTTTCTGACTTCGCCGGCCAGGCCGTAAAGCGGTATACCTACGTCGTCACCAACTATCCAGATATTCCGCAGGGTGTACAGGCAAATCTCTATTTGTGGGGCGATCAGATCATCGGCGGCGATATCATCTTCACCGGTCAGGGCGGCTTCCAGACAGATCTGGCCTTCCCCACCGTATAGAGGGGAAAAAAAGAAAGGCCTTTCGGCCTTTCTTTTTTCGTTGAAATTCGATTACTGCTCGATCTCGATGACGACGCCGGAACCGACGGTACGGCCGCCCTCACGGATAGCGAAACGCAGACCCTTCTCGATAGCGATGGGGGTGATCAGCTCGACCTTCATGTCGACGTTATCGCCGGGCATGCACATCTCAGTGCCTTCGGGCAGGGTGATGATGCCGGTCACGTCGGTGGTACGGAAGTAGAACTGGGGACGATAGTTGTTGAAGAAGGGGGTGTGACGGCCGCCTTCATCCTTGGTCAGAACGTAGACCTGGCCCACGAACTTGGTCAGAGGATGGATGGAACCGGGCTTGGACAGAACCTGGCCGCGCTCGATCTCGGTCTTGGCAACGCCGCGCAGCAGAGCGCCGATGTTATCGCCGGCTTCAGCGTAGTCCAGCAGCTTGTGGAACATTTCGATACCGGTAACGACGGTCTCGCGCTTCTCATCGGACAGACCGACGATCTCGACCTTCTCGTTCAGGTTCAGCTTACCACGCTCCACACGGCCGGTAGCAACGGTACCACGGCCGGAGATGGTGAACACGTCCTCGACGGGCATCAGGAAGGGCATATCCTCCTTGCGGTCGGGAGTGGGGATCCAGCTGTCAACAGCGTCCATCAGCTCCTTGATGCAGGCATACTCGGGAGCGTCGGGATCGTTGGACTCGGAAACCAGAGCGTTCAGAGCGCTGCCGCGGATGATGGGGGTGTCGTCGCCAGGGAAGCCGTAGAAGTCCAGCAGCTCGCGGACTTCCATCTCCACCAGCTCCAGCAGCTCCTCATCGTCGACCTGGTCGCACTTGTTCAGGAAGACCAGCACGGAAGGAACGTTGACCTGACGGGCCAGCAGCAGGTGCTCGCGGGTCTGAGCCATGGGGCCGTCGGAGGCGGCGATGACCAGGATAGCGCCGTCCATCTGGGCAGCACCGGTGATCATGTTCTTGATATAGTCGGCGTGGCCCGGGCAGTCAACGTGAGCATAGTGACGGTTGGCAGTCTCATACTCAACGTGAGCGGTGTTGATGGTGATACCACGCTCGCGCTCTTCGGGAGCCTTATCGATGGAAGAATAGTCGGTGTACTCAGCGCCGCCCTTCATCGCCAGATACTTGGTGATGGCAGCGGTCAGGGTGGTCTTACCATGGTCGATGTGGCCGATGGTACCGATGTTTACATGGGGCTTAGTTCTCTCAAATTTCTGCTTAGCCATTTGAAAAAATCCTCCTTAAACAGTTTGTATCATGTTTTAAATTGATCTTTTTGGTGGTGCGGGACGCTGCAATGCGTTCAACATTGCCATTTTACCGTATTCGCGCGGGAAAATCAATCTCTATTTCAAGATTTAATAATTTTCCCGGCCGGTACGCTTGTTGATCAGCTTCTCCTGCAGACTCTTGGGCAGCTCGATATAGTGGCTGGGCTCCATGGTGTACTGGCCGCGGCCCTGGGTACGGGAGCGCAGGTCGGTGGCGTAGCCGAACATCTCGGCCAGCGGCACGAAAGCGTCGATCTGCTGCGCGCCGGAACGCATCTCGTAGCCCTGGATCTGACCACGGCGGCTGTTCAGGTCGCCGATGACATCGCCCATATACTCGTCGGGGACGATAACGCACACCTTCATGATAGGCTCCAGCAGCGTGGGATCCGCCTTGCGCATGGCCTCCTTGAAGGCCATGGAGCCGGCGATCTTGAACGCCATTTCGGAGGAGTCCACCTCATGATAAGAACCGTCGTACAGGGTGACCTTCACATCCACAACGGGATAACCGGCCACGGTACCGGACAGCATGGCGCCCCGGATACCGGCGTCCACCGCGGGGATATACTCCTTGGGGATGGCGCCGCCCACGACCTTGTTCTCAAACTCGTAGCCCTTGCCGGACTCGTTGGGCTCCACACGGATCTTGACGTGACCGTACTGGCCCTTACCGCCGGTCTGGCGGGAGTACTTGGTCTCCTGCTCCACGGCCTTGCGGATGGTCTCCTTATAGGCCACCTGAGGTGCGCCTACGTTGGCCTCCACCTTGAACTCGCGCAGCAGGCGGTCCACGATGATCTCCAGATGCAGCTCGCCCATACCGGCGATGATGGTCTGACCCGTCTCCTCGTCGGTGTAGGTGCGGAAGGTAGGATCCTCCTCCGCCAGCTTCATCAGGGCGATGGTCATTTTCTCCTCACCGGCCTTGGTCTTGGGCTCGATGGCCACGCGGATCACGGGCTCAGGGAACTCCATGGACTCAAGGATGATGGGGTGGCTCTCGTCGCACAGGGTATCGCCGGTGGTGGTGTTCTTCAGGCCCACCACGGCGGCGATATCGCCGGCATACACCGTGTCGATATCCTCCCGGTGGTTGGCGTGCATCTGCAGGATGCGGCCCATGCGCTCGCGCTTGCCCTTGGTGGCGTTCAGCACGGAGGAACCGGCCGTCAGCTTACCGGAGTAAACGCGGAAGAAGGTCAGACGGCCCACATAGGGGTCGGTCATGATCTTGAATGCCAGCGCAGCAAAGGGTTCGCCGTCAGAGGGCTTGCGGTCCTCTTCGGCGTCGGTCTTGGGATGGGTACCCACGATAGCGGGCACATCCGTGGGAGCTGGCATATAGTCCACGATGGCGTCCAGCAGCTTCTGCACGCCCTTGTTGCGGTAAGAGCTGCCGCAGGTGACCGGCACCATTTCCACGGCGCAGGTGGCCTTGCGGATGGCCGTGCGGATCTTTTTGGCCGGGATCTCCTGGCCTTCCAGATACATCTCCATGATCTCGTCATCGAACATGGAAACGGCGTCCAGCAGCTTCTCGCGGTACTGCTCGGCCAGATCCACCATATCCTCGGGGATCGGCTCAACGCGGACATCCTTGCCCAGCTGATCGTAGTAGATATCAGCATTCATCTCCACCAGATCGATGATACCGCGGAAGGTATCCTCTTTTCCGATGGGCAGCTGGATGGGCACAGCATTAGCCTTCAGACGATCATGCACCATGTCCAGAACGTGGAAGAAATCCGCGCCGGTGATATCCATCTTGTTGACGTAGATCATCCGGGGGACATGGTAGTGATCCGCCTGACGCCACACAGTCTCAGACTGGGGCTCAACGCCGCCCTTGGCGCACATGACGGTCACAGAGCCGTCCAGTACGCGCAGAGAACGTTCCACTTCCACGGTGAAGTCCACGTGGCCCGGGGTGTCAATGATGTTGATGCGCGTCTGGGGGAACTGGTTCTCGCTGCCGTTCCAATAGCAGGTGGTAGCCGCGGAGGTGATGGTGATACCACGCTCCTGCTCCTGCTCCATCCAGTCCATGGTGGCAGTACCCTCGTGCGTCTCACCCAACTTGTAGTTCACGCCCGTGTAGTACAGAATACGCTCTGTGGTCGTGGTCTTGCCTGCGTCGATGTGGGCCATGATGCCGATATTTCTTGTATTTTCCAGTGTAACCTTTCTCGGCATACCGTTCTCCTTTTACGAATAATACAATGTGTTGCGGGATTACCAGCGGAAGTGGGCGAATGCCTTGTTGGATTCGGCCATCTTGTGGGTATCCTCGCGCTTCTTCACGGCGCTGCCGGTGTTGTTGGCGGCGTCCATGATCTCGCCTGCCAGGCGCTCGGCCATGGTGCGCTCACCGCGGGCGCGGGAGTAGTTGGTCAGCCAGCGCAGACCCAGGGTCTGACGACGGGCGGGACGAACTTCCATGGGGACCTGATAGGTGGCGCCGCCGACACGGCGGGCCTTGACTTCCAGGCTGGGCATGATGTTTTCCATAGCCTGGGTAAAGACTTCCAGAGGCTCTTTTTCGGTCTTTTCCTTGATGATGTCGAAAGCACCATACACGACCTTCTGAGCCACGCCCTTCTTACCATCCAGCATGATGCTGTTGACCAGCTTGGTCACCAGCACGGAGCCGTACATGGGATCGGGCAGGATCTCTCTTTTGGGAACATTACCTCTTCTGGGCACTATGCTTCCCTCCTTCATAAGAATATGATTTCATAGGTACTCAGCAGCGCGCAGTGTGTTGGCTGCTGTACGGCCTGCCAAAGAGGTATATAAAATATAGTACCTTTTCGGCAAAGCGCTTTTTAATTGCTTTTGGTCGATCGCTTATTTCTGCTTGGGGCGCTTGGCACCGTACTTGGAACGGGCCTGCATACGACCCTGAACACCCTGGGTGTCGAGGGTACCACGGATGATGTGGTAGCGGACGCCGGGCAGGTCCTTTACACGGCCGCCGCGGATCATGACCACAGAGTGCTCCTGCAGAGAATGACCCACACCGGGGATGTAAGCGGTGACCTCGTAGCCGTTGGTCAAACGGACACGGGCGATCTTACGCAGAGCGGAGTTGGGCTTCTTGGGGGTCGCGGTTCTCACGGCGGTGCAGACGCCACGCTTCTGAGGGGAGGACAGGTTGGTCTCCTTGTTCTTCAGCGTATTCAGGCCCTTCTGCATAGCGGGGGAATTGGACTTGTAGGTAGCCTTTTTCCGGCCCTGCTTGACCAGCTGATTAAAAGTAGGCATGCAATAGGTACTCCTTTCTTCAAAATTGCGGGAATATCTCCCTGTATTTTCCTCGGAACAAAGGAATTTTATTCCGCGAGGAACAAATTTGCGGACGGCGCTCAGCCCTCCAGCGGCGCGGCCGCGGCGGTACCCACGGCGATAGAACAGGCGCGGCCCAGCTGGGCCATGGTGTAATCCGTCACCACAGTGACGCCCGCCGCCTGACACAGCGCCTCCATCGGCTCGGTGAGCCGGGGATCCGCGTCGCAGGCCAGAAACACCTTGCGCACCTTACCGGCCGCCACAGCCCGGCGGACCTGCTTGAGACCCACCACTTTTTCCCTGGCTGCCAGTGCTTCCATGTGCGCTGCTCCCTTCTGCTGACGCGGCATGGACGCCGCATGACAAAGTTCGCGGAGCAATGCCCGCGCAAGTTAGAATTATATCATAGGCTGGGAACAGCGTCAAGTGGATTTGTACCAAAAATTTGTGCTTTTCTCCGAAATCCCTCGGTAAAATGTGTGCAGTTCGGAGAATAAATGCCCTCCGGCAGCGCCGGAGGGCATTGGGGATCAGAATTTCCGGTTCCGTCATTGTGAAGACGGCGCAGCCGCCTGCGGCAATCCGTTCTCTCCTGATCAGTGCCAGGTTCAGATTCCGAGCCGGTCTGCCGACCGGCGTGGAATGACAAGCGGATGCTTACTCCACGTTGGCAGCGGCCACCTGGTTGGTAAAGATGACCTCCTGGGGCGCGGTCGCCTCCTCCACAGGATCGGGATCGGGAACCAGCTCCTCGGCCAGCTGGCGGTAGGCGCTCAGGCCGGCGCCGGCGGGGATCAGCTTGCCGATGATGACATTCTCCTTCAGGCCCACCAGATGGTCCACCTTGCCCTTGATGGCGGCTTCGGTCAGGACCTTGGTGGTCTCCTGGAAGGAAGCGGCGGACATCCAGGAATCCGTGGCCAGCGAGGCCTTGGTGATGCCCATGAGCACCTGCGTATAGGTGGCCTCCTGCAGGGGCTCGCCATTTTCGTTGGTCTCGCCCGCGGCATTGCGCTGGCGGATCTCCGCGTTGGCATCCTCCACATCCAGAATGTCGGTCATAGCGCCGGACAGCAGCTTGGTATCGCCGGATTCCTCCACGCGGACCTTGCGCATCATCTGACGGACGATGACCTCGATATGCTTATCGTTGATGTCCACGCCCTGCTGACGGTAGACCTTCAGGACCTCCTGGATCAGGTAGTTGTGGACAGCGGACGCGCCGCGGATCCGCAGGACATCGTGGGGATTCAGCGCGCCGTCCTGCAGCTGGCGGCCCTTTTCGATGACCTCGCCGTCCTGCACCAGCAGACCGGTGTGGGGCACCGCGTAGGTGCGGGTATCGCCGTCGTCGGCGGTGATGATGATGTTCAGCAGGCTGCCCTTGGCGGCCTCCTCAAAGCGGACCTTGCCGCCGATCTCGGCGATGGTGGCCATCTTCTTGGGGCGGCGGGCCTCAAACAGCTCCTCAACACGGGGAAGACCCTGGGTAATATCGCCGCCGGCAACACCGCCGGTGTGGAAGGTTCGCATGGTCAGCTGGGTACCGGGCTCACCGATGGACTGGGCGGCAATGATGCCGACCGCCTCGCCGGGGGCCACAGGCTTGGAGGTGGCCAGGTTCATGCCGTAGCACTTGGCGCAGATACCGCTGTGGGCCTTGCAGGTCAGCACAGTACGGATCTCGGCGGTGTGGATATCGAAGGACTCCAGCAGCGCGGCATCGTCCTCGGTCATCATGTGATCCCTGGAGATCAGCACCTCGTCGGTGCCGGGCTTGCAGATGTCCCGGACGGGGAAACGGCCCTTGATACGCTCGGAGAACTTCTCGATGACCTGGCCGCCCTCGCTGATCTCGGACACCACGATACCCTTTTCCGCACCGCAGTCATCCTCACGGATGATCACGTCCTGGCAGACATCCACCATGCGGCGGGTCAGATAACCGGAGTCGGCGGTACGCAGTGCCGTATCGGCCAGACCCTTGCGGGCGCCGCGGCTGGAGGTAAAGTATTCCAGCACGGACAGGCCCTCACGGAAGTTGGCCTTAATGGGGATCTCGATGGTCTTACCGGCGGTGTTGGCCATCAGGCCGCGCATACCGGTCAGCTGGCGGATCTGCTTCATGGAGCCGCGGGCGCCGGAGTCTGCCATCATGAAGATGGGATTGTACTTGTTCATGTTGGCGGTCAGGGCGTCGGTAACGTCGTTGGTGGTCTTTTCCCACTCGCGGACCACCAGCTTATAGCGCTCGTCATCGGTGATAAAGCCCATGTTGAACTGATCCTCGATGTCCAGCACGCGCTCCTCGGTCTCGCGGATCAGCTCGTACTTCTTGGCAGGCACCACCATGTCCGCGATGGAGATGGTGATGGAGCCGCGGGTGGAGTACTTATAGCCGGTGGCCTTGATGTTGTCCAGCACCTCGGCGGCGATGGTAAAGCCGAACTTCTTGATGGTGCGGTCAACGATCTTGCCCAGCTGCTTCTTGCCGCAGGTCTCGGTGATCTCGTAATCAAAGAACTTGTCGGTGGGCTGGCCGTTATCGTCCAGGCGCTTGACGAAGCCCAGATCCTGGGGCACGTTGCGGTTGAAGATGATGCGTCCGGCAGTGGCACGCACCACATGAGACAGCTTTTCGCCGTTAAACTCCTTCTCCACCCGGACCCAGACAGGCTGATGGATGCCGATAATGTGCTCGTTATAGGCCATCAGCACCTCATCCTCATCACGGTAGATGTTCAGACGGGTATTGGCCTTCTCCTCGTCAGTCAGCTCGTCATAGTTCTTGCCGGCCAGTGCGAAGTCGATACCCTCGGGCCAGTACTCGTCGTTGTCCATCTGGGAAACGCCGTTTTCAAACCGCTCGAAGGTCAGGTAGTAGGAACCAAGCACCATATCCTGGGTAGGTACGGTGACGGGGCCGCCGTCCTGGGGACGCAGCAGGTTGTTGGCGGACAGCATCAGCAGACGGGCCTCGGCCTGCGCCTCGGCGGACAGGGGAACGTGAATGGCCATCTGGTCGCCGTCGAAGTCGGCGTTGAAGGCGGTGCAGTTCAGAGGATGCAGCTTCAGGGCGCGGCCCTCTACCAGTACCGGCTCAAAAGCCTGAATGCCCAGACGGTGCAGGGTGGGCGCACGGTTCAGCATGACGGGATGATCCTTGATGATCTCATCCAGCGCGTCCCACACCTCAGTGCGGCCCTTATCCACCATCTTCTTGGCGGACTTGATGTTGTTGGCGCTGCCGTCCTCCACCAGCTTCTTCATAATAAAGGGACGGAACAGCTCCACGGCCATCTCCTTGGGCACGCCGCACTGATAGATCTTCAGCTCGGGGCCGACGCAGATGACGGAACGGCCGGAGTAGTCCACGCGCTTGCCCAGCAGGTTCTGGCGGAAGCGGCCCTGCTTGCCCTTCAGCATATCGCTGAGGGACTTGAGGGCGCGGTTGTTGGCGCCGGTGACGGGACGGCCGCGGCGGCCGTTGTCGATCAGGGCGTCCACCGCCTCCTGCAGCATGCGCTTCTCATTGCGCACGATGATGTCAGGGGCGTTCAGCTCCATCAGGCGGTGCAGGCGGTTGTTGCGGTTGATGACCCGGCGATACAGGTCGTTCAGGTCGGAGGTAGCGAAGCGGCCGCCGTCCAGCTGCACCATGGGACGCAGCTCAGGCGGGATCACCGGCAGCACGTCAATGACCATCCACTCGGGCTTGTTGCCGGAGATGCGGAAGGCGTCCACCACCTCAAGGCGCTTGACGACACGGGCCTTCTTCTGGCCGGAGGTGGTTTTCAGCTCGGCGTGGAGCTGCTCGCTGAGCTGCTCCAGATCGATCTGCTGCAGCAGCTCCTTCACGGCCTCAGCGCCCATACCGGCGCGGAAGTCGTCCTCATACTTTTCGCGGTAATCGCGGTATTCCTTCTCGGACAGGATCTGGTTCTTCATCAGGGGCGTCTCGCCGGGATCGGTGACGATATAGGCGGCGAAATACAGCACCTTCTCCAGAATACGGGGGCTGATATCCAGCAGCAGACCCATGCGGGAGGGGATGCCCTTGAAGTACCAGATGTGGCTGACGGGGGTGGCCAGCTCGATGTGGCCCATACGCTCGCGGCGCACCTTGGCACGGGTGACCTCCACGCCGCAGCGGTCGCAGATCTTGCCCTTATAGCGGATCTTCTTATACTTGCCGCAGTGACATTCCCAGTCCTTCGTCGGCCCGAAAATACGTTCGCAGAACAGGCCGTCCCGTTCCGGCTTCAGCGTGCGGTAGTTGATGGTCTCAGGCTTCTTGACCTCGCCGTAAGACCACTCGCGGATCATCTCCGGAGAAGCAATGCCGATCTTGATGGCGTCAAAGGTTGCGTAACTCATTGTTCAGCTCCTCCTCTTTCTCAAAATTCATCATCGTCGTCAACGTCATCAGCGTCATAGGAAGCGTCCACTTCCTCGTCGCTGACATAGTCGAAGCCCGCGTCAGCCAGCTCATCCTCGTCGGCATAGCGGTTCTGGCGGTCATTGTCAGCATCCATGCGGGCCAGGTTGAAGGTATCCATGGCATCCTCGTCCTCCTTCAGCTCGATCTGGTTGCCGTCCTTATCCAGCACCTGGATATCCAGGCACAGGGATTGCAGCTCCTTGACCAGCACCTTGAAGGATTCCGGCACGCCGGGTGTGGGTACGTTGTGGCCCTTGACGATGGACTCGTAGGTGCGGACACGGCCCGTCACGTCGTCGGACTTGACGGTCAGGATCTCCTGCAGGGTGTACGCCGCGCCGTAGGCCTCCAGCGCCCAGACTTCCATTTCGCCGAAGCGCTGGCCGCCGAACTGGGCCTTGCCGCCCAGAGGCTGCTG
>SAMEA104315427__coassemble_402_pt1 | contig 52975 bp, 51 predicted proteins | sample SAMEA104315427__metabat2_low_PE_034 | metagenome-assembled genome bin SAMEA104315427 (sample SAMEA104315427) | gut metagenome | biome: Monkey gut; feature: monkey-associated habitat; material: faeces | place: China | collected 2013 | reverse complement strand
CCAAGACCTGGCGCTTTTTTGACGTCAATTACGCCGTGGCCTCGCCGGAAAAGCAGCTGGAGCTGTTTCTGGGCTACTGCGGCGTTCTCAACAGCCTGCCTATCGACGCAGGCGTCAAGCTGACGCTGGTGAATCGACAGCTGAACCGACAGGAGTTCAGCCGGAACCTGCTGATGGCCTACCGGCAGGATGGCCGCGACTATATGCGCCGCGAATATAACGGTATTCTGCTGGACAACGCCAGCGGCAGCAACAATCTGGTGCAGGAGAAGTACATCACCGTGTCGGCGGCAAAGCACAGCGTGGAGGAAGCCCGCGCCTTTTTCGCCCGCGTTGGCACCGACCTGACGGCGGGGTTGAACCGCATGGATTCCGGCATACGGGAAATCACCCTCAACGAGCGCCTGCGGCTGTTCCATGACTTTTTCCGCGTGGGACAGGAAACCGCCTTTGCCTTCGACCTGCAAACCGCCCAGCGGCGCGGTCACGACTTCCGGGATGCTATCGCGCCGGAAACGCTGCAATTCTTCCCCGACCACTATGCCATGGATGGCCGCGTGGGACGCACCCTGTTCCTGCGGGAGTATGCCAGCTTTATCAAGGACACCATGATCACGGAGTTGATGGACTACCCCCGCAACATGATGCTGTCCATCGACATCGTGCCGGTGGCCACCGATGAGGCCGTGTCGGAGATGCACCGGCGCATCATGGCGGTGGAGAGCGACATCACCCGCTGGCAGCAGCGGCAGAACCACCACAACAATTTCTCCGCCAGCATCCCCTACGACTTGGAGCAGATGCGGAAGGAAACGCGGGAGTTTTTGGACGATCTCACCGCCCGCGACCAGCGGATGATGTACGGGCTGGTGACGTTGACCCACCTTGCCGACAGCAAGGAGCAGCTGGAGCAGGACACGGAGGCGCTGTCCGCCATTGGGCGCTCTCACGGCTGCCAGTTTGCCGCCATGAAGTACCAGCAGGAGGACGCGCTGAACACAGTGCTGCCCTACGGCCTGCGGCGCATCGACGCCATGCGGACGCTGACCACCGAGAGCACCGCCGTGCTGCTGCCCTTCAAGACACAGGAGATCATGGACACCGGCGGTCTGTACTATGGTGTCAACGCCGTGTCCCGCAACCTCATCATCTGCAATCGCGACGCGCTGCTGAACGGCCACGGTCTGTATCTGGGCGTGTCCGGCAGCGGTAAATCCATGATGGCCAAGCAGGAGATCGGCTTCGTGGGCCTGAACACCGACCACGATATTATCGTGGTAGACCCGGAGCGGGAGTACGGCCCGCTGATCCGCGCCTTGGGCGGCGAAGTCATCACCATCTCCGCCTCCAACGGCAGCTATGTCAACGCATTGGATATCTCCAAGGAGTACGGCGACGGGCGCAATCCGCTGGTGCTGAAAAGCGAGTTCATCATGTCTCTGTGCGAGCAGCTTATGGGCGCGGGTGAGATCGGGGCAAAGGAGAAATCCATCATCGACCGCTGCACCGCCAACATCTATCGCAAATACATTCGGAAGTACGAGGGTGACCCGCCCACGCTGAAGGACCTCTATGATGACCTGATGCGGCAGAAGGAACCAGCCGCCCACGAGATCGCGCTGGCGTTGGAGCTGTTTACCACCGGCAGCCTCAACGTGTTCGCCCACCAGACCAACATCGACACCCGCAACCGTATTACCTGCTACGATATTCAGGACTTGGGGGAGAATCTGAAGCCCATCGGCCTGCTGGTCATGCTGGACAGCATCCTCAACCGCGTCATCCGCAACCGGCAGCAGGGGCGGTACACCCATGTTTACATCGACGAGATCTATCTGTTCTTTGCCAGCCCCGGCGTGGGCGGCAAAAGCGCCATCAACAACTATTCCAGCGAGTTCCTGTATAAGTGCTGGAAGCGGTTTCGGAAATACTACGCCACCCTTACCGGCATCACACAGAACGTGGAGGAGTGCCTGTTATCCGATACGGCGCGACTGATGTTCGCCAACAGCGAGTTTCTTGTGCTGCTGAATCAGGCTCCTACCGACCGCGCGGAGCTGGCCAAGCTTTTGGGAGCCAGCGATGCGCAGATGGATTACGTCAGCGACGCCCCGGCAGGCCATGGGCTTATCAAGGTCGGCTCCTGTCTGGTGCCTTTCATCAATGAGCTGCCCCGCGATACGGAGTTGTATCGTCTGATGACCACCAAGCCCGGTGAAGAAAATGCGTGACGTCAAGACCCGCGCCGCCATGGAGCAGCCGAAGGCGCGGCAGCAGAACACCATGCCGCGGACAGCGGTGCGCATTTTGCAGCGGCATTACGCCCAGCAGAAGCAGGAGCGGCAGAGTCAGCACCAGCGTCAGCCGGTGGAGTACGCCACAACGCAGGTACAGCAGGGCGGGGTGGACGCTGTGCGCCTGACTTTCCGTGCCACACGGCAGCTCCAGCGGAAGTACGCCCTGCACAAATACCGCGCCCAAAAGGTGCGGCAGCGGTGGGAAACAACAGCGGTGCAGGTGCGCCAGCGGGATATGCGGCAGACCACGGAACAGACCTATGCGGCGCAGACCGCCACAGCGCAGAGAACCGCAGCGATACCGCGTCAGGCGGCGCAAAAGCCGTCTGCGCCTGCCATGACCACCGCCCAGCAGCGGGCAAAGCAGCACACCCAGCGCACCGCCCAGCGGCAGATGCTCCGGCAGACAAAAACCGCCGCCCGCAAAGCGGGACAGCGGCTGGAGCAGATGACACAGGCGGTGGCCAAGACCGTCCGCGCAGGAGTTGGAAAACTTGCCGCAGCAGGAGGCGGTGTGGTGCTGTTCCTGCTGCTGGCGCTGCCGGTGATCGCGGTGGCGGTTGCCCTATCTCCGGCAGGTGTCATTGCGGACACCCACACCATGGAGCCTGCCGGAGAGGCCATGGAGGTGTGGGAGCGCCTGCCGGACGATCTCTCCATGGAGCGGCGCATGGTGGTGACCTACGCGCTGGCGCTGGTGGACAAGGTGGACTACTTTTGGGGCGGCAAATCGCTGGTGCTGGGATGGGATGACCGTTGGGGCGAGCTGACGGAGGTCACAGCCGAGGGCAGCGGCACCACCGGCACAGAGCAGCCTTACGGCTTGGACTGTTCCGGATTCGTGGATTGGGCGTTCTACAACGCCAGCGGCGGCAGCTACATCATCGGGCAGGGTGGCGGCGCGGCGGCACAGCACGCCAACTGCACGGATATAGCGTGGGACGAGGTGCGGCCGGGAGATCTGCTGTTCTATCCGGAGGACGAACACGTCGGCATCGCCGCAGGCCGCGACTGGCTGGGCCGCCTGCTGGTGGTGCATTGCGCATCCGGCACCAACGGCGTGGCGATCTCCCGCCGAACCGGCTTTGAGACAGCCGCAAGACCGGCGTGGTATGCGGATGAATAGGGTGGATAGCAATGCTGTCCACCCTATTTTTTGCATATGTATTCTGCACGGAATATGTGGGGTGGAAAAACTAGGTTAGGATGGCCTCCGCCTAAGTTGCAGGATAGTGGATTTCCAGTTATAATAACACAAACAGAAAGTTAAACTTTGAATATTTGGAGAAGAACTTGGTGATTGACAGATCACACATAGAAAGAGAGTGCCTTTTGTCGAATTCGATAAAGTAAGACTATTTGGGAAAGGGTTGTCCAAAAATGAGCAGTCTTTTCGTTCTAATAAATGGGGAAAAGCGCAAATGCAGGAAAGGAATGCTTTGCCACTGAGAGAACACGAATAAAGCAAGCGTAGTATATGTTTGAAAACGGAGTGGTCAGATAAAAGGAGGCGGATGCTTTGGTTGACTTTATAGGTTTTGTTCAGAGAGATGGAATCCCAATGTATTTGCAAATTTCACGTTATATAAAAGAGCGAATAGCTGATGGAACGATTAGCGATGGGGAAGAGCTTCCTTCTTGCCGGATGCAGTCGGTGTATCTGACAGCGAGCCCTAGTACGATTCAAAAAGCATATCACTTATTGAGAGATGCAGGGCTGGTTATATCACGTGCCGGAGCAAGAAGCTATGTGAGAGTCACCTCGCAGCAAAGAAGTACCCTGCGTCGAGAGATGGCGGAACAGTATCAGCCAGTGATACGGGATATAAAGCGCACAGGATTGAGTGTAACTGAAACCACAACGCTGCTGGAAAAACTGTATGATGAAGACAACTGAGAAGCGGACATATGTGGTGCATTTTCAAGCGAGGGCCTTATGATGATTACATACTTACAGGTAATTGAAACTGATGCGGACAAAAATAAGTTTGAAGATATCTATATGACCTATAAGGGGCTGATGTTTCATACTGCCTATAAAGTGTTGAAAAATGAGCCAGATGCTGAAGATGCAGTACACCAAGCTTTTCTATCCATTATCTGCAATTTGGAAAAGATATCTCAGGTCAATTGTCCAAAAACAAGGGCATATATCGTTGTTATTACTGAGAACAAGGCAATTGATATGGTGCGTAAACAATCAAAGTTGGTGGATATAGAATTCGACGACGGTGTGTTTGGCATTGATATTCCGCTGCCCGGTGATTACGGTTTGGCCGATGCGATGTCACAACTTCCCGCCATTTACCGTGAAATTCTATTGCTGCGGTATTATAACGGATACACCGTCAGGGAGATTGCACCAATGCTGCACATGAAAAAGAGCGGCGCGCAGAAGCTTCTGTGGCGGGCAAAGGTTGCCTTACGTGAAAAATTGGAGGATGGTGAGTAAAATGACAAAAACAACTTGGTCAGATCAAGAGTTGAGATATGCGGCAGAGAAGGTTGCAAACACAATGCTTTCTTCATTGCCGACGCCACGGGAATGTGAGCATTCGTTCACGGAAGATTTCCAAGAGAAGATGGAGCCGCTGTGCCGGAAAAGCCGCCATATGACAGCCGTGCGTAAAGTAAGGCAAAGGGTGGCAGTAGTGGTGTTGGCGGTGCTTTTGTCGGTCAGCACATGGCTGACAGTGGATGCCGAGGCCAGAGAACGCGTGATACAATGGGCGAAGGAAATTTATGAAAGCATCATCGTCTATACTTTCGATAGCGGTATCAATACAGATAAGTTTCCAGTTTATGAACCGACTTGGATTCCGGAAGGGTTACTCTTGGTGGAAGATAGTTGTGATGCCACCAGCAGGTTGTGGGTCTACCAGGATGAATCAGGGCAACAGATGGTTGTCATTCAATACACGTTTATGGACAACACCAGTATGAACATCACCGCACAGGATCTGACATCGATTTCGCAGGTGGATATTAACGGACAACAGGCGGATTTCTATGGCGGTTCTGGCGGCTCGGAGGATAAGACGCTTATATGGGTCAATGAAACAAAAAATGTTGTCTTTAACATACAGGGAAATCTACCTGATATAGACATGTTGCACATTGCCAGAAGCATTGCTTTGTCAGATTCCACAAAATAACAGTATTTCAACAAAATATGTCTAAAAAAACACCCCCTCTCCGTTTTATTTAGTAAGACCGGAACGGAGAGGGGGTGACATTATATGGGAAAGAAATTTGATTATCACCGGAGGTACGCGGGAATGAAAAAAGCATTTTTGACAATCCTGCTCTTATTGTTCTTTTTACTATGTGGTTGCCAGAGCGGAAAAGCTGATCCGGCGGATGAGACTGATCCTGTTGCTACGGTGGAAAGCATTCCTATCGAGAATGTCATGGCGGGCTACGCCTATAGCGACCCCTTTCCGTCTGCTACGACGGACGGCGTATATCTACTAACAGATAAGGTTTCATTTATGGATTTCAGTAATGGCAAATCGGTCGTACTCTGTGCGCAGAGCGGATGTGCTCATGAGGACAATACTTGTAGCGCTTGGTTGGAAGGCAGTTCACAATTTGGAGAGTATAACGGCAACTGGTATACGGCCCCTCGAATGGATGATGGTAGCATACGCATAGACTGTATCACGTATACAGAGCAAGCACGGAAGACCGTTTGCACCATAGCTGGCGAAAATGGCAAGACGATCATCCCTACCTATATGTATTTTTCTCACGGCTACGCCTATATTCTGACAGAGGAGATTGCCTTTTCCGAAGACACGGAGGTAGCAGACTCGCTTTGGCGGGTGGATTTGAGTTCCGGTAAAGCAACTGAACTGCTGCGTTGTAACGGAGAGGAGCGTTTTGGCTTTCTGGGCGGATCCGCAGAACACGTTGCTATCCTCTATACAGAGTACCTTGATGAAGAATATCAGGAAGCGCGGTATGAATTGCGCCTCTATGACTTTGATTGCCTGAATTACCAAGTGCTTTGCAGCAGCGAGGACGGGTTTATTCCTTCTGTTGATCCGCATGTTTGCTATGGGGACGTACTACTCTATCAGAAGAACAACTTGTTCGTGCTTTACGACCTGACGTCGGGGCAGACAACAGAACTGTGTGAGCAGGAGAATGTTGTTAACTATTGGGTAATCGACGGGAAGCTCTTTACTGTTGTAACGACCGGAAAGGGATGCACACAATTCTATGCTAACCTGAAAGACGGTGTGGTAAAGGAGTTGGAAGCACAGCGTGGAACCGTCAGTATTCGCTTTTCCGCCCACCATGAAACGAAAGATTATTTTGTTGGAAGTCTTTCGGGAACAGATTCAGGGTCATATTACATCAAGAAAGCAGACTTCTATGCAGGTCGCTTTGATAATGCAATAGCTTTGGATTTATAAAAACGATAACCTCCGGTACCCCCGGAGGTTATCACCTATCGTAAAACAATTACAACCATGAAATCTTGTGACAGGGGATAAGCATGAAATTAGAGTTTGATCGCGTCTCAAAAAGCTACGGCAAAAAGAAGGCGTTAAAGGGCTTTTCTGCCACTCTTACAGAGGGAATTTATGGCTTGTTGGGACCCAATGGCGCAGGAAAAAGCACACTTATGAATATCCTGACAGGGAATCTTTCCTCCACAGCGGGAACGATTTATATAGACGGACAGGATATACGCAGCTTGAAGGATAAGTATTATAGCCGTATCGGATATATGCCGCAGCAGGATGTGTTTTTTCCCTCTTTTACAGCAGAGCATTTCCTGTATTATATGGCCTCTCTGCACGGAATGACAACGGAAAAGGCAGCCCAAAGGATTGAAACCGTTTTGAAAGACCTTTCCTTGTGGGACGTCCGCAATATGAAAATACGTCAGCTCTCAGGCGGTATGAAGAGAAGACTCTTGTTGTGTCAGGCTATTGTTCATGAACCGGATATTTTGATCATGGATGAACCGACTACAGGACTGGATCCCAAGCAACGAATCTCAGTTCGCAATTTAATTGCTGAGTTCGCGAAGGACCGCATCGTTATCCTTTCAACACACATTGTTGCCGATGTGGAGTATATCGCAAAAGAACTTTTGTTTTTGTCTAATGGTGAACTGATTCAGCGGGGAACGCCATCTTCTTTTACTGACAGTCTGCGCGGACGTGTATGGGAAATGACTGTAGCATCGGAAATGCTGCCAGAATTAGAAAAGGCGGGTGCGATCATGTCCGTATACAAAGGCGGGGATTCTGCTGTGGTACGTCTTTTGACAGAAGAAGGTACACAGATTGCAGGAACCCCGGTGCAGCCAACTCTTGAAGATGTGTATCTGAATTTTTTCAAAAATGATGAAATTTGAATTTTCCAAAATTTTAAAAGCCCGATGGATGCTTTGCCTTTGCCTTGCAGTGCTGTTACTGAACGGTATCCTCTTTTGTGAATATTGCAGGGAGAGCAACGGAACGTATTCCTTTTTGCAAATGAAAAAAGCATATGCAGAAATTGAGGAATTTTTCAGCAAAGCGGACAGTCTGGAAAAATATGTAAACGGTATGTCTAGTGATTATCCGGATGACCTTATAACGGATAGCCCATACACGGAATATGCGATGCTACTGGAAATCATGGAGCGGACTACGCAGTGTACGGCTTATCTTAATTTTCTACAAAGCGTACAGGCAGAAAACACGATAAAGATGCAGCTTGGATTTTTCAAGGAAGGTTCATTCTCTTATAAAAGCCTCGAAAAAAGCACGTCGGTATATCACGACCTTGAGGGAGTATCTCCTGTGCCGTGTTTCTCCGGAAGTATAGAGAAAGCAACAAGTTATGCCTTACCGGATATTTTTTTACTTCTGCTGGGATGTTCCGTTACGTTCCTCCTTGTGGCTACAGAGAAGTATTCTGGACAGCTCTTGTTGCTGCGCCCTACAAAAAACGGAAGGCTGTCGCTGTTTATCAAGAAGTATCTGACTGTTATTGCTTGCCTGTTGTTGGGCGCTGTACTGCTATATGGCAGCGTTCTCCTTTTGTCAGTACGATATTTGGGTACGGTTAACCTCCAATGGCCTGTACAATCTGTGTTTGGCATGCAGGCATGCCCCTACGAAATAACGGTTGGCGAATATCTGTCCGCGTTTTTTGCGATAAAGATCCTGTGGGCGATCATGTTTACTACTGTTTTTTTCGCACTGTGTACTTACCTTGACCGGTATACCTATGTGTTTGTTGCGATTGCGGTGTTGCTGGCAGCAAGCATTCTTGCAAAAAGCAGTGCAAATCTTTGGTTGCGAACGATACAGCTTTTAAGTGGTATGGATACAAAAGCGCTGTTTGGAGGCTGCGTCTATCTTGACCTTGTTGGCTATCCGGTTTCCAGGCTTATTGCCCAAAGCGGAGATCTGACGATAACGTGGCTTATAGCTTCACTGGTTTCTGCTATTTCTTTTTGTCAAAAGAGTATTGTATCAACCGGCACAAAAACGCCGCTCCCTGCCAGATATATTGCGATTCGGAATACCAGACTGTGTGTTCATGAGATTTACAAAGTGTTGGTTCCAGGATGTGCTCTATTGCTTATTGTTTTGTTTGTGGTAGTGCAAATCATCAGTTATGGGAGTTTCAAAATCAGGCAAGATCAATATGAGCACTGTTATCGACAATACTCAGAAGTCTTGAGTGGGTACCCAACAGAAGAAAAAGAAGCCTACATTGCCGCTGAGTTTGACCGCTTTAACGTAATAAGTCAAGAACTCTCTGCAATTATGGAAAATCTGGAATATAATAGTATGATTCCGATAAAAGCCCAGCAATTGCAGGCGGAATTGACAAAGGAAACCGCACTGGAAGATGCCGCCGCACAGTATGATATGCTGCAGCCGGGGATGCAATATGTGTATAAGACCGGATACGAAAGATTGTGGGGGAATAGTGGCATCCGGGATGACACTATCAATACCATAAAGCTGGGACTGATACTTTCGCTGATTCTTTCGTTTCTCTACACTGTGGATCATTATTATGGTGTGGATATTTTGCAGAGGGCTGCCGGTAAAGAGCGGCAAATACGTAAGGTGCGGCGATTTATGGCAGTCGGTGTAATCATAGTCTGTGCCTTGGTTGCGTATTTCCCGCAATATATAGCCATAGGAAAAGGGTACGGATTCTCGGAGTTATCCGCGCAAGCCAACAGCCTTCGAATCTTCAAAGACTGGAACGCTATGTGGACATTGAGACATGTCTTGTATTTAAGAGGTGCTTGCCAACTGCTACTGGCCGGGTTGCTGGGGATTGTGGTGGCGATTATCTCAAAAAGGAAGTTGTCTCCTATGATGGCGGCGCTCATATCAATCATCGTGACGTGTACGCCTTTTGTCATTGTTCTGCTATCGCGATAGCGTTGTGCAGGTAAATGAATTGGCACACGGAAACAGTGACCTTCAGTTATAAGGATGTTCCTGATCGCTGATGATATCGCTGTCTTCATAAGAGGTGACCGCGACAGAGCAAACACGGGGTTCCAGACTATTCTTGTGTTATTTAAGCGCTTGCGGGAGCAATGTATTGATAACCGAGAGAATTAAAGAGAGACCACATAAACGGGTTCTATGGCAAAAACGGTAAATATCGGAAGCAGGCCTCCACTGAAGTGAAGTGAGGGCCTGCTTTTCTTATGTGCAAAATACCAATAATCGACAAAAACACACAAAAGCCGTCGTATTTGTGTAGACCATTGTAGAACGAACATATGACACAAATAGCCATAAATCGTGTAAAATTATGATGTCAAAAGACAACAGCGTGTGGCCGACGGCAAGCGCCCCGCCTTGATGATCGCCTTTCAAAATACACACGACAGGAGGAGTACCAATGCCGTTAGTTTATTATGTTTCGGACCTTGAAAAGAACGTGCCTTTGGACGCCGAACGCCTGTTGCGTCTCTTAGGTGTATCCGGAAAGCTGTCGGGATTTTACTTTGCGGTATATATGCTGGAGCGGGTACAGGAAAAGCCTGAGCATGTCCTGCTGATCACAAAGCGGCTGTATAAGCAGACGGCGCAGCAGTTCCACACAACGAGCGGCTGCGTGGAGCGAAACCTGCGCACCCTTGTGCAAGCCTGCTGGAGACAGCCGGATCACAGCATGCTTGATCGGATCGCAGGACATCCGCTGTCGCAGCCGCCGACAAATACGCAGTTCATTGATATGCTGGCCGCCTATCTTCGCAATAGCGCTTAAACTGCCTCCCCCTGTTTCTGCGGCGGCGGTGTGTTTTCCTTTCCGCACCGCCGCCGCAGCTTCCTCTTTACGAGTGTGCATCAGCCATCAAAGCTTTGATGGCTGATGCAGGCTGATAAGGAGCCGATGCTGCACATTGAAAAGAGTCGCATTCGCGGCATAAATAAAGCAGACAGGTACGTTCGTGCCGGTGTGAGCCGTAGAACAGCGCCCGCCATGATCTTCCGCAGGGGAGGGAGCGAAACAGGCGCTGTTCCGAAACAGAGCGGCACTCTGTGGGCCATGACCACCGGCACCCCTAACGATACTCCCGCATTGGACGCCCTCAAAGCATCGTGCGGCGCACCCATCAGCATGGGCCGGGGTGAGATTCCCGTGAGGCTGGCAGCCACCAGCCGCCTGTTTTGCTTGAGAGGACAGAAACAAAATGCAAAGCCGTGGAGCTTGCAGACAATTGTTTGTCTGTATGCTCGACGGCTTTTGGTTAAAGTTGGAAGAAATGGTTCATACTGATATCGGAGGTGGCGACACTTGGACAATAAAACCGAGCAGCAGATCGGTGCGGCAACTTATGTGATCGAGCGCGTATTCACCGGCACAAAAACCATCCAGCAAGTGGTAACAGAGGAAATCATTTTCACAGGAAAACAGGTCGCAAATTTTGACCCGCAGGACAGACGCATGGTATAATGGAGCCGTAAATGAGTGGTTCCGGAAAGGAGGAGCAATGAGGAACCACGTTCAGCTTGCAGACGCCTATTACCGGCTCTCCGACGAGGAACGGAAATACGGCGAGTCTGCCAGTATTACCAACCAGCGCACCATCGTGCGGGAGTACTGCGAAAAGCACGGAATCATCTTAGTGGAGGAGTTTGCCGATGACGGCTATTCCGGCGGAAACTTTGAACGCCCTGGTTTTCGTGCCATGCTGGAGCATCTGAAATCCGGCAAGGTCAACATGGTCATTACCAAAGACCTGTCCCGTCTGGGGCGTGACATGACGGAATCCAGTCATTATGCAGAGCGCTATTTCCCCGAGAACGGAATCCGCTATCTGGCACCCGGAAGCAACTTCGATTCCGAGGAAGATAACCTGATGGCACCGTTCCAGTTTGCCATGAACGACGTCTACCTGCGGGATACCTCCCGCAAAGTCAAGCAGACGCTGAACACCAAGCGCAATAATGGAAAATATGTAGCCTGCCCACCCTACGGATACCGTAAGGCGGAGCGCACTACCGATCAGCTTGTGCCGGATGAGAACACCGCGCCGGTGGTGAAGATGATCTTTGACATGGCTGCATCCGGACAGTCCTGCCGCAGCATTGCCCTGCGGCTCAATGAGGCTTGTGTCATGCCGCCGCTGAAGTACCGCGTGGAGTGCCGCGACAACTTTACCGAGCGCGGCGCACAGCGGATGTCCGACCTGTGGAATTACACCACCGTAAAGCGTATCCTTCGCAATCAGGTCTATTTGGGACACACGCTGCTGGGCAAGAGCCGCAAGGTCAGCGTGAAGTCCAAGAAGAAGATCAAGGTGCCGGAGGAGGATTGGGTGTTTACAAAGAATACCCATGAACCCTTGGTGTCGCAGGAGAAATTCGATCTGGCTGCCCACTTTATGGGAGAGAATACCAAGGCGAACGGGGCAAACCCTGCTTTCCGCCACAGCATCTTCGGCGGCATTGCCTACTGCGCCTGTTGCGGTGCAGCTATGTGCTCCGGCGGCTCTGTCTACAACGGAGAACGGGCAAAATACTGGTATTTGGTGTGCAATAACCTGAGCTCCAGAGCGCAGACCCGCTGCCTGCATGGGGCGCGTATCCGCTACGATGACCTGATGGAAATTATTCGCTGTGACCTCAATAAGCTGCTGGCCTTTGATGAGGGCGAAATTCGCACCATCACAGAGAACGCCGTCCAGCAGGCCAATGCTTCCCTGGGCGGTGAAGATCCGGCCACACAGATCGAACATATCGACAAGCAGACCGCCCGACTCAAGAAGATGATTGAGCGTTCCTATCGCGACAACATCGCGGGGATGCTCAGTGACGACATCCATGAGGAAATGGTCAAGAAGTTCGGCATTGAGATCGATGAGCTGGCCGCCCGCCGCAAGAAGCTGGTGGAGGGAGAAACCACAGCGAAGGAGATACGCAATACCTATGGGCTTTTCTTCGACCTTGCTAAACGGTACACCTGTGTCAAAACGCTGGATAGAAATATCCTGCACACTTTCATCGACCGTATAGAGATCGGTGAAAAAATATTGCCGGAGGGCAAAAAAGTTGCCGGGCCGCGAACCCCATACCGGCAAAGCATTCGTATTTTCTATCGCTTCATCGGAGAAGTATCGGGTGATGACCTGCGTCAGGTGCAGGCAACCAGAGACCGTGAAGAAGCCGCCACGGTGGCAGGAATGTGAAAGATGTCCGCAACAGAGATGCACTTGTTTCAAACAAGATGCTTCTACCTCAAAAACTGTTTTTTTCGGAAAAGTCATTTTTCCAGTAGTTAAGCCAAAAATTGAGGGTTGGAAATATTCTTTGAGGTGGATACACGCCCACCTCGTTGGCGGCCTCCATCTTGAACTTATCCATCGCGGCACGGGCCTCGGGAACGTTCAGCTTGTTGGTATTCTTAGCAGACATGATAAAAACTCCTTTCTTGCGTTGATCAAGCAAAAGCTTGTCGATTGGGTATCGCAATGCTAGATTTCCCGCATGTCTGCGCAATATGCGTTTTCTGCTTCTGGTAATTTTTGCGCGCGTTTGAACCGACTGTGCGAAGCGGGGTCAGCCCGCCGTGGTCAGCGCAGCTTTCAGCTCCTCAGCCATCTGCTGGAAGCGGCAATAGGCCGGGTCGGTTTCGGGACGCACCTCGTCATCCAGCGTCAATCCGGCGCCTGCAAAGCCGGACGTCTCGTGGCCGAAGATCACATCCCGGGGATTCAGCCGGAAGCGAAGCTGCTGGAGATAGGGATGCCCTGTCAGACTGATCCGGAACCAGAAGGCATATCGGTACTCGTATCGGGGCGGATTATAGCTGACCTGCTCGTTGTCCTCATTGCTGTAGGTCAGTTCACTGCGGTTCTCATCGATGTCCAGATCGCAGCCGGAGACCATCGCCATGTCGATGATATCCGGATTGCCCTGATGGATATCCTGCGCGTTGGTGACGATAAAACGGCCCTGCGCCTGGTCGATATAGACCCGCATGCCCTCGCCGATGACGCGGGAAGGGTGGAAGGTGCTCAGCTGGGCCTGATTGGCCTGCCGCAGCGCCAGCTGCTGCCGGATCTCGGCCACGGTGGATCGCTTGCGCTCCGTGAACCACGGAGACAGCTGCGCCGCGCAGTTTTTGCACAGATCGCCGTCGGCAAGCTTCCGGTTGCCCAGCAGGCCGATCTTACCATCGCATACGCTGCAGCGTTTTCTGTCAAATAAACCCATTTCTGTTTCCTCCTTACCGATCAATGGTATTGCTTGCGGTTTTATCCAGCATAGCACATTCCGCGCGGGCTCCGCAAGGGATTTCGGCCAGTTTTTCCTCGCTGCCGCGGCTTTGTGTCAATTTTTATGAGCTTTTCCAATTCGGAACACATTATCCTTGACAGAATAGAGGAACGGTTGCTATAATACGCCAGCCTTTCAGCGATTGTTTTCAGCCGCGGCGTTACGGCTGCCTGATGGCGCGATACCTGCCGTCATTTTTTGAAATGGGTATTGCTCATGACGCTGCGTCATGTGATAGGATACAGGAGACATAGAAAGAGATCAGGAGGAAACGGAATGCTTTATATTGAACATTTGACCAAATGCTACGGTGAGAAAAGAGCGGTGGATGATCTGAGCCTGCACATTGCTCCCGGTGAGATCTACGGCTTTATCGGCCACAATGGCGCGGGCAAGACCACCACGCTGAAATCTGTGGTGGGCATCCTGCAATTTGACGAGGGAGAGATCATGATCGATGGAAAGTCCATCAAGGCCGATCCCCTGTCCTGTAAGCGGGAATTGGCGTATATCCCCGATAACCCCGACCTGTACGACTTTATGACGGGCATCAAGTACCTGAACTTCATCGCTGATATTTTCGGTGTGGGCGCGGCGGAACGGCAAACGCGCATCCGCAAGTATGCCGACGCCTTTGAGCTGACGGACGATCTGGCCCAGCCCATCGCCGCCTATTCCCACGGCATGAAGCAGAAGCTGGCCATCATCGCCGCGTGGCTCCACCAGCCGAAGCTCATCATCATGGATGAACCCTTCGTGGGTCTTGATCCCAAGGCGGCCCATCTGCTGAAGGGGATGATGCGTGAGCTGTGTGACAACGGCGGTGCCATCTTCTTCTCCACCCATGTGCTGGAGGTGGCGGAGAAGCTGTGCGATAAGGTGGCCATCATCAAGGGCGGCAAGCTGATCCGCTCCGGTACCATGGAGGAGGTCAAGGGCGATGACAGTCTGGAGGAAGTGTTCCTGGAACTGGAGGAGGACGCGTAAATGGTCAAGACCCTATTAAAGAAGCAGCTTTTTGAAATCTTCCGCAGCTATTTCTATGACGCCAAAAAGAATAAGGCCCGCTCCAAGGGCGCTGCCATCGGCTATATCGTGATGTTTGCGGTGCTGATGGTGGGCGTGCTGGGTACCATGTTCGCGGTGCTGTCCAACACCATGTGCGGCCCGCTGACGGAGATAGGCATGGACTGGCTGTATTTTGTCATCATGGGCATGATGGCGGTCTTTCTGGGGGCCTTCGGCAGCGTGTTCAACACCTATTCGGGGCTGTATCTGGCCAAGGACAACGACCTGCTGCTGTCCATGCCCATTCCGGTGCGGGTCATCATGACCTCCCGGCTGCTGAGCGTTTACCTGATGGGACTGATGTATTCCGGCATCGTGATCCTGCCGGCCATCATCGTATATTGGTGTACCCTGCCCGTTACGACGGGGCGTATCGCGGGCGGCGTGGTGCTGCTGGTCGTCATTTCCCTGTTCGTGCTGACGCTGTCCTGCGCACTGGGCTGGGTGGTGGCCAAGATCAGCCTGAAGCTGAAGCACAAGAGCTTTATCACCATGGTGGTGTCGCTGGTGTTCTTCGGATTGTACTGCCTCGTCTGCTTCCGGTCTCAGGCCATCATCAGCGATCTGCTGCTGAACGCCGCGGCGTATGGCGGCAAGATCAAGGGCGTCTATCCCCTGTACCTCTTTGGCCGGGTGGCCTGCGGCGACGGCGTGGCCATGCTGATCGTTTCCGCCGTGGTGATCGCCCTGCTGGCGCTGGTGTGGTATCTCATCGCCCGCAGCTTCCTGCACATCGCCACCGCCTCCGGCAATACCGCCAAGGCGGTCTATCGGGAAAAAGCCGTCAAGCAGATCTCCCCTGCTGCCGCGCTGCTGCGCAAGGAGCTGGGGCGGTTCACCGCCAGCCCCCTGTATATGATGAACGGAGCCCTGGGTTCGGTGTTCCTGCTGATCGTGGCGGCGGCGGCCCTCATCAAGGGGCGGGAGATGTTCCTGATGCTGAACGCCCTGTTTGTCGGAAGCGAGGACTTCGTGGCGGTGCTGGCCGCGATGTGCCTGTGCCTGCTGGCGTGCGGCAACGAGATCACCGCGCCCTCCGTGTCGCTGGAGGGCAAGAGCCTGTGGATCGCCCAGTCGCTGCCGGTCGACCCGTGGCAGGCGCTGCGGGCCAAGCTGGCGCTGCACCTGCTGGTGACGGAGCTGCCGCTGGCGCTGTGCGCCGTATGCGTGGCGGCGGTGTCCGGCCTGGGGCTCCTTCACGCGGCGCTGCTGGTGATCGTCCCCATGGTATATGTGGCGCTGACCGCGGCCTTCGGGCTGTTTCTGGGTCTGAAGCGGCCCAACCTGAACTGGACCAGCGAGGTGGCCCCCATCAAGCAGGGATTGCCGGTGCTTCTGTCCCTGTTCGGCGGCTGGCTGGCGGCCGTGGCGCTGGGCGTCCTGTACTACTTCCTGATGGCCCGTGTGAGCGCGGCGGCGTTCCTGCTGGCAGTGACGGCGCTGTTTGCCGTGCTGGCGCTGGTGCTGCTGCGGTGGCTGAAAACCTCCGGCGCGAAGATCTATCAATATCTGTAAAAAATTCCTTTTTCAGGGGTTGACTCTGCCACTGTGTCAGGGGGTATCCTCTATCTGAGCTCAAAAGAAGAACGCATGGAGGTACCGCTATGCTGAAGATCGGAGAATTTTCCAAGCTGTCCCGCGTCAGCGTCCGGATGCTGCGTCACTATGACGACATCGGCCTGCTGCATCCGGCCTATACTGACCGGTTCACCGACTACCGTTATTACAGCGAAGCCCAACTGCCCATCGTGTGCCGCATCACGGCATTGAAGGATATGGGCTTCCGTCTGGCAGATATCTGCCGGATACTGGACTTCTACGATGACCGCCGGCGGCTGGACCAGTGCCTTGCCGCCCAGCAGGCGGCGCTGGAGGTCCAGGCGGAGGACGTGGCCCGGAAGCTGCGGCTGCTGGACAGCGCGCGGAAGCGATTGAGAAAGGAAGATACCATGGCTTATAATGTTACTGTCAAAACTCTGCCCCAGCGCTATGCCGCCTGTGTGCGGATGACCATTCCCTGCTATGAGAAGGAGGGCATGGTGTGGGGCGTTCTCTGTGCCGAGACCGACCACATGCACCTGATCCCCGACGATCCCTGCTATTGCAGCGTCACGTTTCTGGACGCCGAGTACAAGGAGCGCGACGTGGAGGTGGAGGCCCAGAAGACCGTCAAGGGCCAGTACCCCGATACGGAGCATGTGAAGTTCCGCACGCTGCCCGCCGTCACCTACGCCAGCTGCACGTATCAGGGCGGCTATGAGCATATTGGCGAGGTCAACGCTGCTGTTGCCGCCTGGATCGAAGCCAACGGCTATCAGTATGCCGGACCTATGTTCAATATCTATCATGTCTCTCCCCATGAGACGCAGGATCCCGACAAGTTCATCACCGAGGTGTGCTATCCGGTGAAGAAGTGATCACCGGATAGCGATAAATAAAGAGCGCCGTCATTCAGGACGGCGATCTTCGCCTGTTATCCCGATCCGGAGAGAGGAGAGCCTTTGCGCTGCCGGCAAACGTTTTTGCGCTGCTTTGGCAAAAACTGCCTGTGTATAGAACGGCCTTGGAAGCAGATACTACCAATGAAAAATTTGCTTACGGCAACATTTGAAATCTGGTTATGGGAGGACGTTTATATATGAAAGCAACCGGTATCGTCCGGCGTATCGACGACCTGGGCCGTGTGGTGATACCCAAAGAGATCCGCCGAACTATGCGTATCCGTGAAGGCGACCCGTTGGAGATCTACACCACAAAAGAGGGCGAGGTCATTTTTAAGAAGTATTCACTGCTGGGAGGACTGGAGGATTTTGCCGCGCAGTTCTGCGATACCCTCAGCCGCAGTACGGAATTTACAGCCGCTGTGACGGATCGCGACGCCATTATCGCTGTGGCGGGAACCGGCAAGCGGGAGCTGCTGGGTAAAACTATCTCCGAGCCGTTGGAGCGGATCATGGAGGATCGTCGTATCTGGCTGTGGGACAGCAGCGAAGAGACAGTGGAGGTCTGTGAGGGCATGAATGGCTTTACCGCTGCTGTAGCCGCCCCGATCCTGTGTGAAGGTGATGTGCTGGGATTGGTGCTGTTTCTCACCACTGACAGCCGCGCCGCAGGGGAAACGGAGTATAAGCTGGCGCAGACTGTGGCGGCATTTCTGGGAAAGAATATGGAAAACTGAACTGGCGAAAAGTCTGACGCCTTTTCTGCCAAAAGAATTGCGGCCGACTGCGCGCGTCCTTCAGACACACTGGCAGCCGGGAAGTATTTTTCCGACGTACACGCCGCCGGAAAAAATGGAAATGATTCGCGTCTGCGGAGGCGAACGCTGCGAGACCATTAGCAAGAGAACCGTATCGCGCCGCGATACGGTTCTCTTGCTGTGAAAATTTCTCTTACCGGATGCCGGCGATAAAGCAGGTGGGATCGACCGTTAACTGTTTTTTGGCCCATGCCAGCATTTCATAGGTGTTCACCGCTCCGGTGACGATGCCATCGTCCCATACGTCGGCAGTGCGGGCTTTCAGCCATTCGTCGGGCGCGGCGGTGCGGACGTAGTAGGGGTGGGCTTCATCCCGGCCATCCAGCGGAGTGGGAACGGCCTTCCGGGTGTAAAATCCCAGGCGCCCCTCCTGAATGGACAGGCAGTCCTGCATCACATTGGCGGCGGTAGGCATCTGTCCCGCGCCCTGCCCGTAAAAGCTCTGGCGGCCGATCTGCTCCCCCTCGTAGGTGATCAGGTTGAAGTTGGCGGGAACGGCGGCCTCCAGCGCGGCGGCGTCCACCAGTGTCGGCTCGATGTAGGCGCACACGCCGTTCTCGGCCTGAGAAGCCTCCGCCAGCAGCTTGCAGGCGAAGCCCCGGCTCTGGAAGGTCCTGATGTCTCCGTCGGTAACGGTGCGGATGCCGAACATGGGAATGTCCTCTTCCCGCAGCAGGGCGTCAAAGGCGATGTTGGCAGAGATCACCAGCTTGCGGCGGATGTCGTCGCCGTCGATGTCGGCGCTGGGGTCGGCTTCGGCATAGCCCAGCGCCTGGGCCTGCCTGAGAATGGCGGGGAAGGAGACGGGGGACTTGTGCATGGCGTCCATGATGAAGTTGCTGGTGCCGTTCATGATGCCGCCCACGCGGCAGATATTGTCCAGCTTCTTGCACCGGGCCAGATTCACCAGCCACGGGATACCGCCTCCCACGGCGGCGGTACACAGCAGCGCCTTGCCCTGCGCCCTGGCCAGATCGGTCAGCTCCTGATAGTAGGCGGCGATCAGCGCCTTGTTGGCGGTGACCACATGCTTGCCCGCTCTCAGCGCGGCGGTGACGTACTCATAGGCAGGGTGCAGACCGCCCATCACCTCTGCCACAATGTCGATGCTGCCGTCGTGGAGAATATCCTCAAAATCATGGGTGGCGATATCCGCGATCTGCGGCTTTTCCGAGCGGACAAGGACACGGCGGACATGGAGATCCTCCCGGCCGCGGCACCACTCATATACGCCGCTGCCCACCACGCCGAAGCCCAGCAAAGCAATGTTCATAATGACCCTCCTTGATTGGATGATTTTGCCCTATTGTATACGACGCAAAAGCATTTGTCAACGATAAAAGCACGCGGCGTTATGCGCCGCGTGCTTTTATAACGCTTATTTCAGCAGCTCCAGCAATGCTTCCCGGGACACAACGCCCACGGATTTTTTCAGCCCCCTGCCATCCCGGAAGGAGATGACCGTGGGGATGCTGGATACCTGAAAGGCCATGGCCAGCTGGGGATTTTCGTCCACATCCACCTTGACCACCTTTACCTGCTGGGACAGGTCCTCCAGCACGGGAGCCAGCATCTGACAGGGACCGCACCATGCGGCCCAGAAGTCCACCAGCACCGGCTCGCTGCTGTCCAGCACCAGCTCCTTGAAATTGTCCTCATTCGCGTGAAACAGAGCCATAATGATGCTCCTTTCCTTTGTAAAGATGGGGTTAGTATGCCCCCAAAAGCCTCAGTAAAAACGGCTCGTCGGTATGCGTCGCAGCACCGATAGAAGCTTTGTAGGGGCGGACGACTCTGTCCGCCCGAACATTGCCTGCCGTACCTCGATAGGGCCGACAGGGTCGTCGGCCCCTGCTTTCACCGTCCGCAGACGGCGGGTCAGATAAGTTAAAATTCCGCGTTGCCCACGGTGCGGGGATGCAGCTCCACGTCCCGGATGTTGCTGACGCCCGTCAGGTACATCACCATGCGCTCGAAGCCCAGACCGAAGCCCGCGTGACGGCAGGAGCCGTAGCGGCGCAGGTCGCAGTACCACCAGTAGTCCTCCGGGTTCATGCCCAGCTCCTTGATGCGGCTCTCCAGAATGTCCAGCCGCTCCTCACGCTGGCTGCCGCCGATGATCTCGCCGATGCCGGGAACAAGGCAGTCCGCCGCGGCCACGGTCTTGCCGTCGTCGTTCAGGCGCATATAGAAGGCCTTGATCTCCTTGGGATAGTCGGTGACGAACACGGGCTTCCTGAACACCTGCTCGGTGAGATAGCGCTCGTGCTCGGTCTGGAGGTCGGTGCCCCAATCTACCTTATAGTCAAACTTGTCGTTGTGCTGCTTGAGGATCTCCACCGCGTCGGTGTAGCTGATGCGGCCGAAATCGGAGGAGGCCACGTGCTCCAGACGCTCCTTCAGGCCCTTGTCCACAAAGCTGTTGAAGAAATCGATCTCCTGGGGGCAGCGCTCCAGCACCCGGCGGATGATATACTTGATCATAGCCTCGGCCACGTCCATATCGCCTGCCAGATCGCAGAAGGCCATCTCCGGCTCGATCATCCAGAACTCGGCGGCATGGCGCTGGGTGTTGGAGTTCTCGGCGCGGAAGGTGGGGCCAAAGGTATACACATCACCAAAGGCCATGGCGAAGTTTTCGGCGTTCAGCTGGCCGGACACGGTCAGGCTGGTCTTTTTGCCGAAGAAGTCCTGGGTGTAGTCCACCTGACCGTCCTCGGTCTTGGGAACGTTATTCAGATCCAGCGTGGTCACCTGGAACATCTCGCCCGCGCCCTCGCAGTCACTGCCGGTGATGATGGGGGTCTGGACATAGACAAAGCCGCGATTCTGGAAGAACTCATGCACCGCCATGGCCGCCACGGAGCGGACACGGAAGGTGGCGGAGAACAGGTTGGTGCGGGGACGCAGATGCTGGATGGTCCGCAGAAACTCTACGCTGTGGCGTTTCTTCTGCAAAGGATAGTCGGGAGTGGACTTGCCCTCCACCTCGATGGCGTGGGCCTTGACTTCCAGCGGCTGCTTGGCGTCGGGGGTCAGCACCACGGTGCCATGAACGATCAGCGCCGCGCCCACGTTCTGACCGGCGATCTCCTTATAGTTGGCCAGTTCCTCGGCGGACATGACCACCTGTAAATTCTTGAAGCAGGAGCCGTCGTTCAGCTCGATAAAGCCGAAGGTCTTCATGTCGCGGATGGTGCGTGCCCAGCCGCAGACGGTGATCTCCTTGCCGCCCAGCGCGTCGCTGTCGGCAAAAACTGCTGCGATCTTCATACGTTCCATATTGATTTCACCTTTTCCTGTGAGATTTTGCATTATCGGTTATTATATACCAGTTTCAGGCCATTTACAAGGCTATTTTTCCCCTTGACAAACGAAATCAGCTGCTGTATATTAAGCTTGTGATTAGAAATTTAGTTTTGCTTAGCGAGGTGAGACCGTGACAAAACGGGAGCGTCAGATCTTGGAATGGATCCGGGAGGATCCGGCCATCTCCCAACAGGAGCTGGCGGATAAGGCGGGCATTACCCGCTCCAGCGCGGCGGTGCATATCTCCAACCTGATGAAAAAGGGCTACATCACCGGACGGGGCTACCTGCTGCGTACCGCGCCCTACATCGTGGTGATCGGCGGCGTGAACATGGACATCGGCGCGGTGTCCCGCAGTCCGCTGGTGGCCCGGGACTCCAACCCCGGACGGGTCACCACGTCGCTGGGGGGCGTGGGGCGGAACATCGCCCACAACCTGTGCCTGCTGGGGGAGCAGGTCTCCATGATCACGGTGCTGGGAGAGGATGGCTTTGCCCAGAGTGTGCGGGAGAATGCCGCCGCCATCGGACTTGACCTGACCCACAGCGCCGTGATCCCCAATGGCCGCACCGGTACGTATCTGTTCATCGACGACTGTGATGGCGATATGGCGCTGGCCGTCAATGATATGGATATCTATGAGCATATCACACCGGATTTCCTGCGTCAGCGGATGGACTACATCAACCACGCCGACCTGGTGGTGGTGGAGACCAATCTGCCGGAGACATCACTGCAATGGCTGTGCGAACACTGCGCCGCGCCGATTCTGGCGGACCCGGTGTCCACCATCAAGGCACCCCGTCTGAAGCCAGTGCTGGGCAAGCTGACGGCACTGAAGCCCAACCGCATGGAGGCGGAGCTGCTCAGCGGCGTGAAGATCGAAACGGCGGCTGATGTGGAGCGGGCGGCAGACGCGCTGCTGGCTGCCGGTCTGCGGCAGGTGTATATCTCCATGGGCGGCGACGGCGTGTTTGCCAAGAACGCGGAGGGCGAGACGGCCCGCTTCCCCTGTCCCCGTGTAAAGGTAGCCAACGCCACCGGCGGCGGCGACGCCATGGCGGCGGCGCTGGCCTCCTGCATCACCCACGGGAAGCCGCTGCGGGAGTGCGCGCGGCTGGCCATCGGCGCGGGCGCATTGGCCTGCACGTCAGAAGAGACCATTCACCCCGGCATGAGCTGGGAAAACATCCGTTATATACTTGATAAGGAGGAACTTTGATATGAACCGTTATCTGGACGTTGCGCCCGAAGTGCAGGAGGCCATCAGAGCTGGTAAGCCTGTTGTGGCGCTGGAGAGCACCATCATCAGCCACGGCATGCCCTATCCCCAGAATGTGGAGACGGCCCTGAATGTGGAGAAGATCATCCGGGAAAACGGCGCGGTGCCCGCCACCATCGCTGTGATCGGCGGCCGTCTGAAGGCCGGCCTGACTCCCGAGGAGATCGACTATCTGGGCAAGACCGGCGCGGGCGTGGCCAAGGCCAGCCGCCGCGATCTGCCGGTGCTGGTGGCGCTGGGCCGCGATGGCGCCACCACCGTTACCACTACCATGATGATCGCCCACATGGCCGGTATCTCCGTGTTTGCCACTGGCGGCATCGGCGGCGTCCATCGCGGCGCTGAGACCACCATGGACATCTCCGCCGATCTGGAGGAGCTGGCCCAGACCCCTGTGATGGTGGTGTGCGCCGGCGCCAAGTCCATTCTGGATCTGGGCCTGACGCTGGAGTATCTGGAGACCAAGGGTGTGCCTGTCATCGGCTACGGCACCGAGGAGCTGCCCGCCTTCTATACCCGCAAGTCCGGCTTCGGCGTGGACTACCGTCTGGATACCCCGGAGCAGCTGGCCGCCGCCTTCCACGCCCAGCGCGAGATGGGGCTGAAAACCGGCATGCTGGTGACCAACCCCATTCCGGAGGAATACTCCATGGACGCCGACGTCATCAACAAGGCCATCGACGAGGCGGTGGAGGAGGCCAAGGAGCAGGGCATCCACGGTAAGGCCACCACGCCTTTCCTGCTGGCCAAGATCAAGGACATCACCGGCGGCAGCAGTCTGGACGCCAACATCCAGCTGGTGTACAACAACGCCCGACTGGCCGCCAAGACCGCCTGTGAGCTGGCGAAGCTGGGCAAGTGAGAACGCTGTCCATGGGCATCATCAGCAGCGCCGACGGTCCGCTGGCGGTGTTTGCCGGCGGCTGGGGAATGGTGCTGCTGGTCTGGTTGGCCGTCATCAATCTTGCGGCCTTCGCGGTATACGGGATCGATAAGGCCAAGGCCAGGCGCGGCGCGTGGCGGATACCGGAAAAGACGCTGTTTCTGCTGCCCCTGCTGGGCGGCAGTATCGGCGCGCTGCTGGGAATGCGGGTGTTTCACCATAAAACGAAGCACTGGTACTTTGTGTGGGGCGTGCCCGCCATCCTGCTGGCCCAGATCGCGCTGGCCGTGTGGCTGTATGTGAAATAGGAAAACGCAGGCGCTCAACGAGCGCCTGCGTTTTTATGCAGGGGCGGACAGAGTCGTCCGCCCCTACAAGGTGTATTATATCTCGGGAATTGTTTCGATCGTTCCCGCAAACCTTGCCCACGGTTCCACCTCCGGCGGCAGGCGGGTGAAGGACATTTCCTGTCCGGTCTGAGGATGGGTAAAGCTGAGCTGATACGCCCACAGGGCCAGGGGCGCGATGCCGTCCTCCGGCAGGCCGTACTTCCGGTCCCCTGCCAGCGGCAGACCCCGTGAGGTGAACTGGACACGGATCTGATGGGTGCGTCCTGTGTGGAGCTGTACCCGCACCAGGGAAAAACCCTCCGTGGTGCCTAATGTCTCATAGGTCAGCAGGGCTTCCCGCGTGTCGGCAGAGGGCGTATCCGTCACATAGGTGACGCGGCGGGCGCTGTCCCGGCCCAGAAGGTCCCGCATTTCACCCGCCGGCGGCTGGGGAACGCCATGTACCGCAGCCAGATACGCTTTGCGGAACTGCCGCTCCCGCACCTGCTCCGACAGCAGCGCCGCCGCTTTGCGGCTGCGGGCAAAGACCATCAGACCGCCGGTCTGAGCGTCCAGCCGGTGGACGGTACGGATGCAGTCGGTATTCAGCGCCTGCCGCAGCAGCGAAGGCATCCCGCCCGGCTCATCGGTGGACAGTATCCCGGCTGGCTTTACCGCAACCACGACGCGGCTGTCCTGATATATGATCTCCATGGGGTGTCTCCTTTCCAGCGTGGGCCTGCTCAACGAAAAAGAGCAAGCCAGCGGCTTGCTCTTTTTCGTGGTGCCGGTGACCGGACTCGAACCGGTACGCTGTCGCCAGCGGTGGATTTTGAGTCCACTACGTCTACCAATTCCATCACACCGGCATAGGAACGGATTCATTATACCGGAGGACAGCTGCAAATGCAAGTGTAAATTTACTGTAAATCCCACGAAAATTCAGAAACAGGGGCTACCAAAGAAGCAAAAAATATGCTATGATACACTAGAATCGGTATGCGGCGATCTGTGCCGCCTGCGAGGGGAGGGACCGCGATGAAATACAAACGGGCCATACTGCTGGCGATGCTGCTGGCGGCGCTTTGCGTGCTGAGTGCCTGCGGCTATGACAGCACGGTGGAGGATCTGTTCGCCCTGCCCCGCGTGCCGGATGAATTTACCGGACTGAGCCAGCAGATCGAGGAGCTGCTCTCGGCAGGCTATGAATATGCGCCGCCCACGGCGGGACAGAACATCCAGTCCGTACAGATGGAGGATCTGAACGGTGACGGGGAGACAGAGGCGATCGTGTTCCTTCGCAAGCCCAATGACGAAAAGCCCATGAAGATCATGGTGTTCCAGAAAGTGAACGGCAGCTATGCGCGTCTGTGCACGGTAGAGAGCAGCGGCAGCAGTGTTGACAGCGTTTCTTACGAAGATCTTACCGGAGACGGCAGCCTTGAACTGGTGGTGGGCTGGAAGATCAGCAGCACGGTGCAGACCGTGGCGGTTTACAACATCGGGCGGGAGGCGATCCCCCTGATGACCAGCGGCTATACCCGCTTTGCGGTGCAGGAGCTGAATCCCGAGAATCCGCCGGGACTGTTCGTGCTGCACAGCGACAGCGACGGTACGCCTATGGCGGAAGTCTATACGTGGCAGACGAATATTTTTGGGGTGGCGTATCGCTGCGGCTTGTCCAGCACTATGGCGGATCTGGGCCGCGGCAGTGTGGTCAAGGGCATGCTGATAGGTGAAAAGCCGGCGCTGTTCGTTACCGGTGTCAATGACAGCGGCAATGCCGTTACGGATATCCTGTCGTGGGATGCCTCCAGCGGCGTAACAAACCTGGCGATAGATGATGCTAGCGGCAAGACCAGGGTGATCCAGCCCTACCGGCAGCTGATCCCGCAGGATATGAACGGCGACGGCGTGACGGAGGTGCCATATCCCGATGACGGGAGCAGCGGGGGCGATTCCCTGACCTACTGGGTGCAATTCAACCGCCTGGGCCGCGGCATACTTGTGGCGCAGGGGTATCACTGCCAGAGCGGCAACTGGTTTTTCCTGATGCCGGACGACTTGTGGGGCAAGGTTTCCGCTACGTCCGAGGAGATCGTGGCCGGTGAGAATCAGATCACCCTTTATGTGGATGATACGGCAGTGCTGTCGCTGTATACCATTACCAATGAGAACCGGGATAACCGCGCCGAAATGGGTGAACGGTTCCTGCTGCGGCGTCAGCCCGGCGTAGACTATGCGGCGGAGCTGTACGCTGACGCCGGCAGATTTGGGCTGGATGTCCAGACGGTGAAGGATAATTTCCGCATGGCTGTGACCACATGGCTGCCCTCTGACAGCTGAGGGCGCGAAACGGAAAAGGAGGACGCATGAGAAAGGTATTGGTGTTGGAGGATGAGGCCAGTATCCGCAGCTTTATCGTGATCAATCTGCGCCGGGCCGGTTATGAGGTGGTAGAGGCGGAAAGCGGAGAGGAAGCGCTGGAAAAGCTGAAGGCCCAGAAGGATATCCGCGTGGCGCTGCTGGACGTGATGCTGCCGGGGATCGATGGATTTGAGGTATGCCGCCGCCTGCGGGCCAACGATGCCAGTATCGGCATTATTATGCTGACAGCCCGCTCTCAGGAGATGGATAAGGTGACGGGATTGATGACCGGCGCGGACGACTATGTAACAAAGCCCTTTTCGCCCGCGGAGCTGACCGCCCGTGTGGACGCGCTGATGCGCCGCAGCGGCGCTCCGGAGCCGGAGGAGAAGAGCGGCGAACTGGTCAGCCCGCCCTTTTCGCTGAATCTGCGCAACCGCACGCTGGAAAAGAACGGCCAGCGGGTGAAGCTGACGCAGATGGAATACGGACTGATGAAGCTGTTTATGGAGAATCCCGGAAAGGCCCTCAGCCGGGAGGAGATACTGGATACCGTGTGGGGCCACGACTATTTCGGCGAGCTGAAGATCGTGGACGTGAACATCCGCCGCCTGCGGATGAAGATCGAGGATGATACCGCCAACCCCACGTACATTACGACTGTGTGGGGCTTTGGCTATAAGTGGGGCGAATGAACGGCCTGTGTCAGCTTGGCCGGAGAAAGGGGAGGGAGCCGTGAAAAAGCAGCTGAAGCGCACCGTCGGCCTGCGCCGCCGCTGGATCGTCAGCAGTATCCTGCCGGTCATCACCATTCTGGTGCTGATCGCGGCGATGGTGGCCATCGCGCTGAGCAGCAACTACTATTCCGGCGCTCTCAGCGCGCTGGAGGCAAAAGCAAACGCCGGCACGGAGTATTTCAATAACTACGCAATGACCAGCTATGACGAATACTACCGCAGCGCGACCCTGTACGCCAACAGCTTTGAGGACAGTGATACCATTGAATTGCAGTTTCTGGATCTCAGCGGGCAGGTGGAGGTGTCTACCAGAAGCCTGATGGTAAATTCCGTGCCGGGAACGAAGGATGTGTCCGACGCGCTCAGCAGCGGCAAGGTCAGTCGCTTCCGGGGTACGGATCCCGCCACCGGCGAGAAGATCATCGCGGCCTCCGGTTTGCTGAAATTCAATGGGCGTGTGGTGGGCGTGATGCGGTTCGTGACAGCCACGCGGAATCTGGACAGCCAGGTGCTGCTGACGGTGCTGATCATTCTGGCGATTATGGCGGCGGTGATCTTTGTGATCGTCATTTCCAGCCTGCTGCTGATCAACAACGTGGTGGCGCCAGTCGCTGCCGTCAGCGACGCGGCCAAGCGGATCTCCGGCGGCAGCTACGGATTCCGGATCCCCAACCGCTATGCTGACGAGATGGGCGAGCTGGTGGACAACATCAATGACATGTCCATGAAGATCAGCGAGAATGAGAAGCTCCAGTCGGAGTTCATCTCCTCAGTCTCCCATGAGCTGCGCACACCGCTGACGGCCATCAACGGCTGGGGCGAAACGCTGCTGGCAGATGATGGCAGCGATCCGGAGGCCCTGCGCCGGGGATTGGGCATCATCGTGAAGGAATCCGGCCGCCTGACCAATATGGTGGAGGAGCTGCTGGATTTCTCCAAGATGTCTGACGGACGCTTTTCCCTGCGTCTGGAGCAGGTGGATCTGCAGGCGGAGTTTGAGGACGCCGTGTATACCTATCATGAGATCTTCAAGCAGCAGGGGATCACGCTGGAGTATTACAGCGGCGGCATGTATGATGAGACCATCACCGCGGATCCGGAACGGCTGAAGCAGGTGTTCTGCAACGTGCTGGACAACGCCGCCAAGCACGGCGGCGCGGGCAAGCGGATCGAGGCGCGGCTGAACCGCAAGGGCAGCCACTACATTATTACCATCCGGGACTATGGCCCCGGTATTCCGGAGGAAGACCTGCCCCATGTAAAGGAGAAGTTCTATAAGGGCGCGTCCAAGGCGCGGGGCAGCGGCATTGGCCTTGCGGTGTGCGACGAGATCGTCCGGCTGCATGGCGGAACGCTGACCATCGGCAACGCTAGGGGTGGCGGCTGTATCGTCACCATCCGGCTGCCTGTCACCTCCCACCGGCTTCTGCATGAAAAAGAAAAAATATAATCGAACAAGTGTTGCATTATCGGGATCGATATGCTATACTGTGTAAGGAAAGGATATCCCATGGCAGAAAAAAAGCAAGGCACATTCCGCACCACCATCGGCGGTCAGGCGCTGATCGAGGGGATCCTGATGCGCGGCCCGGAAAAGGACGCCATTGTGGTCCGCGCCCCGGAGGGGCTGGTGACCAAGGTTACAGAGCGGAAATTCATCAAGGATAAGTATCCTGTTCTGGGCTGGCCCGTTATCCGGGGTATGGCCACATTTCTAAGCTCGATCGTCACCGGCGTCAAGGCGCTGATGTTCTCGGCGGATTATTTTCCGGATGACGAAAACGTGCAGCCCGGCAAATTTGACCAGTGGCTGGAAAAGCATGTGCCGGCGGAAAAATTGCAGAGCGTGCTGGTGGCCTTTTCCGTGGTCCTGTCGCTGGGGCTGACGCTGGTGCTGTTCATGCTGCTGCCGACCTTTATCGCGGGGCTGTTTCATGCCCAGAACGCCGCGCTGCACAATCTGATCGAGGGTGTGGTGAAGGTGCTGATCTTTCTGGCCTATCTGATCCTCTGCTCCCGGCAGAAGGATGTGCGCCGGGTGTTCTGTTACCACGGCGCCGAGCATAAAACCATCTTCTGCTACGAGGCGGGTCTGCCCCTGACGGTGGAAAACGCCCGCATCCAGCCCAAGCACCATCCCCGCTGCGGCACCAGCTTCCTGTTTGTGGTGATCATCGTCTCGATCCTGGTGTCCAGCATCGTGTTCCCCTATATCAACTGGCAGAGCATCTGGGTCCGCATCGGTGTGAAGCTGCTGCTGCTGGTGCCTGTGGTGGGCATCACCTATGAGTTCAACCGCGCGGTAGGCGCGCATGACAATAAGCTGACCCGGCTCCTGTCCGCTCCCGGCATGTGGATGCAGAATTTTACCACCAACGAACCGGACGACTCCATGCTGGAGGTGGCCATCGAGGCCATGAAGCTGGTGCTGCCGGAGGAGCAGGGGAAGGACAAGTGGTGAACCGGGAAAATCTGACAACAAACGACAACGATTTGTATTATGGCGACAACATATAACAATTTGTATATGGATATCCGGCAGGAGCTGCACCGCGCCGGTATCGACGCGGCCACATTGGAGGCGCGTGAGCTGGTGGCCTTCGCCGCCGGAAAGACCCGGCAGGAGCTGCTGCGGGACGGACGGCTGTATGTGCCGCAGGAGGTGGAGACGCGGGCCAATGCCCTGATGCGCCGCCATCTGGCAGGGGAGCCGCTGGCCTATCTGATCGGCGAGTGGAGCTTCTGCGGCATGGATCTGGATATCAATGAAAGCGTGCTGATCCCCCGGGTGGATACAGAGGTGCTGGCGGAGCAGGCCATCAACTTTGTGAAAACGCTGCAAGAACCCCGCGTGCTGGATCTGTGTGCCGGCAGCGGCTGCGTGGGGCTGGCGGTGGCGAAATTCTGCTCCGGCAGCCATGTGGTGCTGGGTGAGCTGATGGAGGGCGCGCTGCGGGTCTGCCGCCAGAATATCCGCCGCAGCGGCCTGACGGCGCAGGTAATGCCGTGGCAGGTAAATGCCCTTGACAACCCGCCTCCCCGCGTTGGCGAGTTCGATTGTATCGTCAGCAATCCGCCCTATATTCCGGATGGCGAGATCGCGGGACTGGATACCTCCGTGCGGGACTATGAACCGCTGACGGCGCTGAAGGGCGGCGCGGACGGATTGGATTTCTACCGGGCCATCAGCGAGAAGTGGCGGGCGGCGCTGCGCCCCGGCGGACGGCTGTACTTCGAGGTGGGCATCGGTCAGGCGGACGACGTGCTGCGGATCATGCGTGCCCAGGGCTTCGGGGATATCGAGGTGGTGCCGGATACGGCGGACATCCCCCGGGTGGTGTATGGCACGCTTCACGAGAGCGTATTTGATTGAGCGATAATTTGAGTGAGAGATAAAAGGAGGAGATCCCATGGCAGCGAAGAAGGAGACCGCGGCGGCGACTGCCGCCAACGCGGACAAGAAAAAAGCGATCGAGACCGCCATGCAGCAGATCGAGAAGATGTATGGCAAAGGCTCCATTATGCGCTATGGCGACGGGAATGTGGCCAATGTGGAGGCGATCCCCACCGGCTCGCTGGCGCTGGATCTGGCGCTGGGCATCGGCGGCCTGCCCCGGGGCCGTGTGGTGGAGATCTACGGCCCGGAATCCTCCGGTAAGACCACGCTGGCGCTCCATGTGTTGGCCGAGGCCCAGAAGATGGGCGGCGAGGTGGCCTTTGTGGACGCCGAGCACGCGCTGGATCCCACCTATGCCAAGGCGCTGGGCGTCAATGTGGAAGATATGCTGATCTCCCAGCCGGACACCGGCGAGCAGGCGCTGGAGATCACGGAGGCGCTGGTGCGCAGCGGCGCCATCGACGTGGTGGTGGTGGACTCCGTGGCGGCGCTGGTGCCCCGCGCCGAGATCGAGGGCGAGATGGGCGACAGCTTTGTGGGCCTGCATGCCCGCCTGATGTCGCAGGCACTGCGTAAGCTCACCGGTATCATCAACAAGACCAATACTATCGTCATTTTCATCAACCAGCTTCGTGAGAAGGTGGGCGTCATGTACGGCAACCCCGAGGTCACCACCGGCGGCCGCGCGTTGAAGTTCTATGCCTCCGTCCGTATCGACGTGCGCCGGGTAGAGACCCTGAAGGCCGGCGGCGAGGTGGTGGGCAACCACGTCCGGGCCAAGGTGGTCAAAAACAAGGTGGCGCCTCCCTTCCGTGAGGCGGAGTTCGATATCATGTATGGCGAGGGCATCAGTAAGCTCAGCGAACTGATCGATCTGGGCGTCAAACTGGACTTGGTGCAGAAGAGCGGCTCCTGGTTCAGCCAGGGGGAGGTACGCCTTGGCCAGGGCAAGGACGCCGCCAAGGAGTACTTCCGCCAGAATCCCGCCGCTGCCGAGGCATTGGAAAAGAGCGTCCGGGAGAATTTCCATAAGCTGATGGGCAACCAGTCCAAGATCGCCGCCCGTGCCGCGGGCCGCGCCGTGGATGTGTCTGCCGACGACTTTGACGACAGCGACGAATGAGGATCGTAAGGATCGAAAATTCCAAACATGTGCAGGAGCGCGTGCTGGTGTATCTGGAGGAGGGGACCCCCCTCCGGATCACCCAGAACGAGCTCCTGCAATTTGGCTTGTATCAGGGTATGGACTTATCCCCTGACCTTGTGATACAATTACAAAATGCGGGCAAACGCTCCCAGAGCAGAGCTGCCGCGGCCCGGATCGTCTCCAGCCGTATGCTTTCCCGCAAGGAGCTGTCGGAACGGTTGAACCGTAAAGGTATTTCACCTGACACGGTGGAGGAGACGGCGGACTGGCTGGAGTCTCTTGGCGCGGTGGATGACGCCGCCTACGCCGGGGTCATTGTCCGGCATTACGGCGGCAGCGGGTACGGCCCGGGCCGTGTACGGCAGGAGCTGCAAAAGCGGGGTATCCCCAGAGAGCTGTGGGAGGACGCGCTTGCCCAGCTGCCCGACAGCGCCGCCGCCATCGACCGCTTCCTGCAAAGCAAGCTCCGGGGCAGAACGCCGGACCGCGCCACGCTGAAAAAGCTCAGTGACGCCCTGCTGCGGCGAGGGTTTTCCTGGAATGAGATCCGTCCGGCCCTGAACCGGCTGGGGGAGGAAATAGAAGAATAGAAACGAGGGAACCTATGAAAGTCTCCTTTATCTCGCTTGGATGCGACAAGAACCGCGTGAATACCGAACAGATGATGGCCCTGTGCCTGCAGGCCGGCCTGACCGTGCAGGAGGATGTGAATGGCAGCGATGTGGTGGTCATTAACACCTGCGGTTTTATCGACAGTGCCAAGACCGAGGCCATCGAAACCATTCTCTCTGCCGCAGAGCTGAAAGCGGCAGGCGAAGTGAAAAAAATTCTGGTCACCGGCTGCCTGAGTCAGCGCTACCGGGACGAGATCATGACGGAATTGCCGGAGATCGACGGCATGATGGGCACCGCTGACTATGGCAATATCGTAACGGCGGTGGAGCAGGTGATGGCCGGTGAGGAATGCGCGCATTTCAGCAGCATCAACGGCGCTGTGGAGGAGCTGCCCCGGGTACTGTCCACCCCGCGTTACTACGCCTATCTGCGTATTGCCGAGGGCTGCTCCAACCGCTGTGCCTACTGCGTGATCCCAAAGCTGCGGGGCGATTACCGCAGCCGCCCTATGGAGGATATCCTGACGGAAGCCCGCGCGCTGGCGGCGGATGGCGTGAAGGAGTGTATCGTCATCGCGCAGGATATTACCCGCTATGGTGTGGATCTCTATCATGAGAAAAAGCTGCCGGAGCTGCTGCGGGAGCTGTGCAAGCTGGATTTCCACTGGATCCGCCTGCACTATCTGTATCCCGATGCCATCTCCGACGCGCTGATCGACACCATCGCGTCGGAGCCGAAGATCTGCAAGTACATCGATATGCCAATCCAGCACTGCAACGACACGATCCTGAAGGCCATGCGCCGCCGGGAGACCCACGCGGGGCTGCGGGCGCTGATGGAAAAGCTGCGCGCGCGGATCCCCGGCGTGGTGCTGCGCACCAGTCTCATCACCGGCCTGCCCTATGAGGACGAGACCGCCTTTGACGAGCTGTGCCAGTTCCTGCGTGAGACGCGCATTGAGCGGGCGGGGGTATTCCCCTACTCGCCGGAGGAGGGCACCGCCGCCGCCGAGATGCCCGATCGCGTGGATACCGCCGAAGCGGAGCGCCGGGCCGAGCTGGTGGTGGATGTGCAGTCCCGCATCATGGATGACTTCAACGAGAGCCGCATGGGCGATCTGGCGGAGGTGCTGTGTGAGGGCTTTGATGCCCAGTCCATGCAGTACATAGGCCGCAGCTACGCGGAAAGCCCCGATATAGACGGACATATCTATTTTACCAGTGAGAGGGATGTGGACCCCGGCGACTTCGTGACGGTGCGCGTCACCGGCGCCATGGACGGCGAGCTGGTGGGCGAAAGGGAGGAATAAAACCATGCCGAAAAATATGGCCAACTATCTGACCATCGGCCGCGTGCTGATGATCCCTGTGTTTCTGGTGCTGATGTATGTGGATTTTCCCGGCAGCCGCTATTGGGCGCTGGGCGTGTACATCGTGGCCTGCCTGACGGATTTTGCCGACGGCTATATCGCCCGGCACTATAATCAGATCTCCGACTTCGGCAAGTTCATGGATCCGCTGGCGGATAAATGTCTGGTGATGGCCGCCCTGTGCTGCTTCGTGGAGCAGGGCGACATGCTGGCGTGGATCCTGGCCGTGGTACTGGTGCGTGAGTTCGCCGTGTCCGGCATGCGTCTGGTGGCGGTGGAGAAGGGCCGCGTCATCGCTGCCGCGTGGTCGGGCAAGATCAAGACTGCCAGCACCATGGTGTGCATCTGCCTGATCCTGTTCGGCATCCCCCATTGGCTGAACGTTGTCTGTCAGGTGGTGATCCTGGTGACCACCGTGTATTCCGGCGCGGAGTATTTTGTGAAGAACGCCGACGTGTTCAAAGAGGTCAAATGACTTGACACCAGGGCGAAAGACTGCTACAATATATGCTGCAAATGAATAGCGCGACGATCGGAAAGAGTATGTCCATCCCACGGGGATAGAGAGAGGGGGCCACCGGCTGAAAGCCCTTTTACCCGCTGCGGGCAGAAAGTGCGTCCGGGAGCGCGGGGGACGCAGGTACCCTCCGGCTGGCCGCCGTCACAGCGCCGAACTTGAGTGATAAACGAGAGTGGAACCGCGAAGCTGTTTTTTCGCCTCTCAGACAATGCTGTCTGAGAGGCGTTTTTTTCATCTGATAATTACAATTAAGCATATAAAAGGAGAAAGTCACTATGTATCTGTATAATTCCGCCACCCATAAGAAGGGCGAGTTCGTCACCCATACCCCCGGCCATGTGGAGATGTATACCTGCGGCCCCACTGTGTACCATTTTGCCCACATCGGCAACCTGCGCTCCTATATCATGGAGGACGTGCTGGAGAAGTATCTGCGCTATGCCGGGTATGACGTGAACCGCGTCATGAACATCACCGACGTGGGCCACCTGACCTCCGACGCCGACGAGGGCGAGGACAAGATGCTCAAGGGCGCCAAGCGGGAGCACAAGACTGTTATGGAGATCGCCCAGTACTATACCGACGCCTTCTTTGAGGACTGCCGCAAGCTGAACATCAAGCGTCCCGACGTGGTGCAGCCCGCCACCGGCCTGATCGACGACTATATCAAAATCATCACCAAGCTGCTGGATACCGGCTATGCCTATCAGGCCGGCGGCAACATCTACTTCGACACCAGCAAGCTGGAACGCTACTATATCTTCAACGACCACAATGAGGATGATCTGGCGGTGGGCGTCCGCGAGGGTGTGGAAGAGGACACCAACAAGCGCAACAAGAACGACTTCGTCCTGTGGTTCACCAAGTCCAAGTTCGAGGATCAGGCCCTGAAATGGGATTCCCCGTGGGGCGTGGGCTATCCCGGCTGGCACATCGAGTGCTCCGGCATCTCCATGAAGTTCAACGGCGAGTATCTCGACCTGCACTGCGGCGGCGTGGATAACGCCTTCCCTCACCACACCAACGAGATCGCCCAGTCCGAGAGCTATCTGGGTCATCCCTGGTGCCCGCAGTGGTTCCATGTGGCCCACCTGAACACCGATCACGGTAAGATGTCCAAGTCCAAGGGTGAGTTCCTGACCGTTTCGCTGCTGGAGAGCAAGGGCTATGACCCGCTGGCCTACCGGTTCTTCTGCCTCCAGAGCCACTACCGTAAGGGCCTGCTGTTCAGCTGGGAGAATCTGGATAACGCTACCGTGGCCTTCAATAAGCTGCTGACCAAGATCGCCGCCCTGAAGGACGAGGGCGATGTGGATCAGGCGGTATTCGACGAGTATAAGGCCAAATTCATGAAGGCTATGGACAACGACCTGAACACCTCCATGGGCGTGACCGTGCTGTACGATGTACTGAAGGCCAAGACCAATGATAAGACCAAGCTGGCCCTGCTGGACAGCTTTGACACCGTGCTGGGTCTGAAGCTGCTGGAGAAGGCGGCGGAGCTGCGCGTCAAGCAGGCGGCGGCCGCGCCCGCGGCAGGCGGCTTTGCCGTCATCAGCGAGTCCGGCGAGGAGGACGCCGCTGTGGAGCAGCTGATCCGCGCCCGCGCCGATGCCAAGAAGGCAAAGAACTTTGCCGAGGCCGACCGCATCCGCGACGAGCTGAAGGCCCAGGGCATCGAGGTCACCGATGTTCCCGGCGGCGCCAAGTGGAAGCGCGTGTAAGAAAACGCTCTTTAATAGCCGAGGTCTTCATTGATCAGGACGACTTCCATCTCGCAGCTCCCCATTTTCTTCCATAAGACCAACAGCCCGTTGCATATCCGCTGGGGACTGCTGCAATCATAGCAGCGGTCTCCCCGGGCTGCACAGGGAGTTTTCTTCCCCAATGCCTGACAGTTTTTAGGCGCTGCGATATTTCTCGCGCGCCAGAGGGCCTGTTCAAAATCGGGCGCGAGCTTGTTGCGCCCGATTACGAAATAGACTTTTTCGTGGCCGTACAAGGTGGAGGAGAGCCGGTTGCCTACCCCGTCAATGTTGATCAGCGCGCCGCAATCCACTGCCAGACCGTTTACGCTGGTAATGTAGATATCTGTGTTCACGGATGCTTTCCAAAGGAGATCCCGCTCTTCGGCGGACCTCTTTCTGGATGCCGTAAAATATACCAGGTTGTGAGATTCCAGCAAGCGGTACAATCCCATTTCCTGTACGGTATGACTCCCGCCGATCCCTACGGATCTTCCGGTGATCGCATGATCGAGATATGCGGCGGCCTCCGCCGCGGTTTCAAAGCAAGTCACTTGAAAGTTGTTTTCCTTTAACTTTTTCACTGCGCGTTCGAACATCAGACAGCTCCTCCTTGACAAGGTGATAGATAGCACCTTGCGGTGCGCATTCTTTCCTTTGACGTTTTCTGTCCAGAAGTATAGCAAAGGATCTGGAATGATGTCAAGGAGACGGGTGAGTGTACCGCGAAGACTTAACGATAGAAAAATAAGGAGAGAACGCATGTATTATAACGAGACGGTGAAGCATTGGGATGATATCCATGTGGGAGATGTGGAACGTTTTTCCAAAACAATGACACAGACTGACATCGTGCTTTGGGTCGGCCTGACCGGAGATATGAACCCCGTTCACATTGACGCTGAATACGGTAAGACGACTCGCTTTAAGGATGTGATCGTTCCCGGGCTGATGGTGGCGGGACTGATCTCTACAGTGATGACAAAGCTGACCTTCGGCAATGTTTATTCCGGCCAGACACTCAAGTTCTTGAAGCCGGTCTATGTAGGAGATACCATTACAGCTGTGGCAACGGTTGTTGAAAAAATGGAGGAGAAGCGCCGGGTCAGAGTCAAAACAGAGTGCTTTAATCAACGGAATGAACTGGTTATTGCCGGAGAGGGACAGGAGTATATCCTGTAAGGACGAGGCCGGCAGTTGCTGCAAAAGATCACCCCATACGTCAAACGGCGGCTGATGCTGTCTGACGTATGGGGTGTGCATTTTATTGGAATAATATGGGCGCGCAGCTATGCGTTTTCGCCATTTCTGTGATTGGCCAGTCTCTTTTGCAGCCAGTCCTTGCCGTCCACATAGCGGGAAACGATGAAGGATACCACATAGTCACCTGCGGCGTTGACCATGGTGGCGGGAGGATCCACCAGATTGCCGATGGCCAGCGCGATAGGATAGGCGATGGCCAGCTGGTCGGGGAAGAAGATGGTGCAGACCACCAGCTCGCCGGTGCCGCCGCCGCCGGGAATACCGCTCATGGCCACAGAGGAGAATACCGCCACGATGATGGCCAGAATGGCCTTATCCGTGGAGAAATCCAGGCCGAACACGCCGAACAGGAACGCCACCTTGATGATAGCGGACATAGCCGAGCCGTCCATGTGCATGGTGGCGCCCAGAGGCAGCACAATGTCACTGACATCTTTGCTGATGCCGGACTCCTCCGCCACCTCCATGTTGGTGGGGATGGTGGCCACGCTGGAGCAGGTACCGAAGGACACCGCCGCCGGGCGGAACAGCTTGCTGAACATCAGCTTTGCGCCGCCCTTTCCGCCGCCGAAGCGGGCGTAGAGGGGGAAGAAAAGGAACATATAGGCGAAGCTCATGACGTAGTAGATGATGAGGGTGCGGCTGTAATCCTTCACCAGCTCCGGCCCGTAGGTGGCCACCAGATTGGCAAAGAAGCCGAAGAAGCCGATGGGCGCGTAGTAGGTGACCAGCTTTACCGTTTTCATGATGCAGTCGGTGATATCCTCCAGAAACTGAGCGGTCTTTGTCTCCGGACCGCCGGACATCTGGATGCCGAAGCCGAACAGCACCGCCGCCACGATCAGGGGCAGAATGGCGCGGCGGCTGAGAAGCTCCGCGAAGTCCGGCTTGGTGAAGAAGTTGACGATCATATCCCCGAAGCCCAGCGCCTCGCCGACCTCACCCTCCACAACGGTATAGCTGCCGTCCACCAGCGGGAAAATACGGCAGACAATGTACATCAGCACGCCGGCGATGGCAGCGGTGATCAGAAACGTGGCGATGGTCACGCCCATGATCTTGCCGGCGCGCTTCACACTCTTCATATTGGCGATGGCGGAGGAGATGGAGCAGAACACCATGGGAACCACCACGCAGAACATCATGTTGATGAACAGCGTGCCCAGGAATTTGATCCTGCCGCCGAAGCCCGGCGCAAACGCCCCCACCAGACAGCCAGCCACGATGCCGGTCAGCATACACAGGATAAACCAGTAGCTTTTCAGGAATTTTTTCATTTCAGTCCTCCTTGCTCTCACACAACGGTTACTGACACTATTATATAAGCATTTTTTAAAATGTAAACCTGAAAAACTGCCTGCTTTCTTGCAAATAATGCTACGAGAATGAGGGGGAGCAGCCGAAGCGCTTTTTGTAGGCACGGGAGAAGGTGGAGTACTCCTGATAGCCGCAGCGCAGCGCGGTCTCGTACAGCGGTATGCCCTGAGCCAGCAGCTGCTGGGCCAGCAGCAAACGCTTCTCGGTAATATAGGTATGAATGGTGTAGCCTGTCTCATCCCGGAACCGGCGCATCATATGATATTTGCTGATATAGAACCGGGCGGCCAGATCGTCGATGGTCAGCGGGTCTGTAAGATGGCTGTTGAGATATTGCAGGATCGCCACGACCTTACTGTCGCCATCGGCCGCGCTGACGGTGCTGTCCGTCAGCGCGGCGCGGTTTACCGCCACCATCAGCTGGGTGAACAGCGCCTGCCGCAGCAGGGACGCGCCGAAACCCGTCTCAGACTGCGCCTGCTCCAGCTGAACAAAGAGCGTCTGTATCTGGTCGGCACCGGTGTGATAGACGTAGCGGAAGGTCTCCTGGGCCTGCCGGAAGCATTGCGCCGGATCGCAGTCTGCCGCTGCCAGCGATCGCAGGTGTTCCGGTGAGATGTAAAGCACGATCCGTTCATAGAAGTCATTCCGCTCCACAAGGGGCTTGTGGATGCTGCCCCTGCCTACCAGCACAAAGTCGCCCGGCGTCAGGCCGTACCGCTCGCCCTCGATGGCGTATCCGGCCCGGCCTGCCAGCAGCAGGATGATCTTGTGAAAGGTGTGGTAGTGATAGGGGATATCCTCATGCCGGTCATCCGCCAGGTGAAACAGGCGAAACGGCTCGTTTAAATATCCGCGCTTCTCATAATTCAAAGGTTCCATGGCAGCACCTCCCGCATTTTTTGACGGTATCATATCACATATTGGGCAAAAAATGCAATCCTCACGCGGCGTAATTTGAAGAAGGACTGCCGTTTAATTACAGTATATGCGTATAAATATTCAATTATACATACTGAAATATGGTCGTTTTGCTGCATATATGCCGCGAAAAGCAGAGAACGAAAGGACATAACCACCAAAAATGGAGATTTAGATGAAAAAATATTCAAAAAGGAGTTGACTTATATGCATGACGGGTGTATAGTATCCACTGTCAGCAGGAGCTGATCACAACGTAACGTTCCTCCGACTTCGGTATTGGAAGGCCGGAGCGGAGCCAACAAAGTATTTTGAAAGGAAATGAAAAAGATGAAAAAGTTTCTGGCATTGATGCTGGCCATGCTGATGGCGCTGAGCCTGGTGGCCTGCGGCGGCAATAACGCTGCCACGGATGACAACGCAAACAACGATGATACCGCCAACGTGGACGATTCTCTGGTGGTGCTGGAGAACGTGGTGGACTGGGGCGAGACTGAGCCTTACCGTGTTCTGGTGCAGAAGGGCGATCCCAAGGGCCTGCTGGAGGGCATCAACAAGGCCATCGCTGAGCTGACTGCCGATGACGGCGCCTTGATCAAGGAGATCGAAAACAAGGTCGCCTCTCAGGAGACCTACACCCCCGATGCCGTGTCCTCTGACCTGGCGCCTGCCGGTGACGATGCCGCTGCCAGCGATAAGCCCGTTCTGGTGCTGGGCACCAGCCCCGACTATCCTCCCTATGAGTTCTTTGCCGATGCCGCTATGACCGAGTATGCCGGCATTGACGTGGAGGTCGCCAAGTACATCGCCGAGTCCATGGGTATGGAGCTGCAGATCGAGTCCATGAACTTCGATAATCTGGTCACCTCCCTCAGCAACGGCGACTTCGACATGGTGCTGGCCGCCTGCGAGTACACCGAAGAGCGCGCGCTGGCCTGCGACTTCTCCGATCCCTACTACACCGACCTGCCTCCCGTCATTCTGGTGAAGGCCTCCAACGCTGACAATTACAAGACCGTGGATGACATCAACCAGGCTACCGTGATCATCGGCGCCCAGAAGAACACCACCAAGGCCATGGCCGCTGCCGATATGTTCCCCGATGCTGCCAACGGTATGGTGCTGGAGTCTCTGGTCCCCACCCTGGTCACCGAGCTGAAGAACGGCACCATCGACCTGCTGGTGCTGGACGGCAACGTGGGCCTGAGCTACGTCGGCTGATCGACCTGCCGCAAGTGACTACCGCAAACGTGCAAAGCATCCGCTTTGCACGCTTGCGTGCGCTTTAGACCCAGAACATGTGAAAGGATGCTTCGTCTATGTCGTGGAATGATCTGTTTGTGAATATGGACAACACAAACTTCTTCAATTTCTCGTTCCTGCCCAAGTATGGCTCCGCCTTTGTCCGAGGCTTTGAGTATACGCTGCTGCTGGCCGTTGTCTCCGTGCTGCTGGCGGTGATCCCCGCCCTGCTGCTGGCGATGATGCGTCTCAGCAAGGTCAAGCCCGTCAAGTGGTTTGCCGGCGCGTACATCGCGGTGTTCCGCTCTACCCCCATGCTGGTGCAGCTGTCCATCATCTATTTCGGACTGTTCCACTACATCACGCTGCCCCGCACGCTGCTGTTCGGCTTTATCGCCATCAACCGCTTTATCCCCGGCGTGGTGGCGCTGGCCCTGAACAGCTCCGCCTATGTGGCCGAAATATTCCGCGCCGGTATTCTGGCGGTGGACAAGGGCCAGACCGAGGCCGCCCGCTCTCTGGGTCTGTCCGGCTGGCAGTCCATGCGTCTGGTGGTGCTGCCCCAGGCCATCAAGAACGTGCTGCCCGCGCTGGCCAACGAGGTGGTCACCATGGTGAAGGAATCCTCCATCTGCTCTGTGCTGGGCATGGCGGAGATCATGTATACCGCCCAGACCGTCTCCGGCAACTCGTATATCACGCTGGCCCCCTATGTGTTGGCCGCGCTGGTTTATTTCTGCATCAACTATCCGGCCTCCAAGGCGATTGAGGCCATCGAAAGGAGAATGCGTCGTGGCGACAAGCAGTAAAGTCCTTATTTCCGTGCAGCATCTGGTGAAGGAGTATAATCACGGCTCCGTTCACGCCCTGAACGACTGCAACCTGAAGATCAACAGGGGCGAGGTGGTGGCCATCATCGGCCCCTCCGGCAGCGGTAAATCTACCCTGCTGCGCAGCCTGAACCTGTTGGAGCAGCCCACCTCCGGCGCTATCTTTTTCGATGGCGTGGATCTGGCGGATAAGTCGGTGGATATCAACCTGCACCGGCAGAAGATGGGCATGGTGTTCCAGCACTTCAATCTGTTTCCTCACAAGACGGTGCTGCAAAATATCACCATGGCGCCCGTCACGCTGAAAAAGAAGACCGCCGCCGAGGCGGAAGCCCAGGCCAAGTCTCTGCTGGAGCGCATTGGGCTGGCCGACAAGGCCAACGAGTACCCCAATATGCTTTCCGGCGGACAGAAGCAGCGTATCGCCATCATCCGGGCGCTGGCCATGGACCCGGAGGTCATGCTGTTTGACGAGCCTACTTCTGCCCTTGATCCGGAAATGGTGGGCGAGGTGCTGGATCTGATGCGTGATCTGGCCAAGGAGGGCATGACCATGGCTGTTGTTACCCACGAAATGGGCTTTGCCCGTGAGGTGGCCGACCGTGTGGTGTTCATGGCCGACGGAAAGATCCTGGAGGAAGGTGCGCCCGCAGACCTGTTTGACCATCCCAGGGATCCCCGTTTGCAGGATTTTCTCAGCAAAGTGCTATAAAAAATCGGTATCCTTTCGGATACCGATTTTTTATGAATATTTCAGCTCTTTCCGCGGATCTCGCAGCCGCATTTGGGACAGGTAATGACGATCTTTCCCTTGCCTGTCGGCACACGGCATACGGTTCTGCATCTGGGGCAGGTGAAGTACTTGTGCTCCTTGTCCATCCGCTGCTGCCTGCCGCTGCCGAGCTTCCGCTTGACAGGCCACCAGATTTTCTGCAAAAAAGCGGCGTTCTCCGCCCGGCGCTTTTCCAGATTCCGGGAAAAGACCCGAAACAGCGCCCACAGCACCAGCACTGTGGTGACAAAGCCGATGATGCTGGACAGGAGCGGGATCTTTTTCGTCAGCATCCCTACGATATCCAGCAGGATCGCGCACCAGATGGTACACAGACCCAGCTGATCGGCGCCGTTGCGGCCATACATGAACCGGCTCAGTCCGTTGCGCAGACGTTGAAAGAAACTCATAACTCCGCCTCGATTTCCTTGAGAGTATCAACACAACATGTTATTTTAGCGGAAAAATCCGAAAAGGTAAAGAGGATGGCGGGAAAATTCACAAATTCGTCAAAAATTTGTATACAATGACGGGCGGAGCGGGAAGTCTTTATTGCAATCCAACGGCGATACTGATATAATAATTCAGTTAACACAATGGGAGCCGGCGAGAGGGTATACCCCCACCGACTCCCTATCTGAAAAGCGGGCGCGCTGCCATGCGGGACGAAAGCCCATGGCGGGAGAGCACGGCGGCGGCCGCTTACTGTATCATATGCCGCGCCGTTTGGATCGGTGCGGCGAAAGGAGCGCCACCATGATCAAGATCGCACCTTCCATTTTGTCGGCGGACTTTGCCAATCTCCAGCGGGATATTGAGCGGATCGCCAACGCCGATTACGTCCATGTGGACGTAATGGACGGCCTGTTTGTGCCCAATATCTCCATTGGTATCCCGGTAGTGAAGTCTATCCGCCCCACCACCGCGCTGCCGCTGGACGTCCATCTGATGATCGACCGACCTGTGCGGTATGTGGAGCAGTTCTGTGATGCCGGCGGGGATATCGTTACCTGCCATGTGGAGGCGGATACCGAGGAGAACATCCACGAGGCGCTGCGCCGCATCCATGCCAAGGGCAAGAAGGCCGGTGTGGTGGTGAAGCCAAAGACCGCTGCCAGCGCTGTGCTGCCCTTTATCAGCGAGTGCGACATTATTCTGGTGATGACGGTGGAGCCGGGCTTCGGCGGCCAGAAATTCATGGCCGACATGATGCCCAAGGTGCAGACGATCCGGGGCTATATCGATGCGATGAACCCTGCCTGTGAGCTGGAGGTGGACGGCGGCGTGGACGCCGTGACCTGCCGTCAGTGCATCCACGCCGGGGCCAATGTGCTGGTGGCCGGCAGCGCCGTCTACAAGGCGGCGGATATCCCTGCCCGCATCAGAGAACTGAGAGGTTGACCCCTATGGAATACTTTCCCGCGCCCCTTGAAAAGCTGGTGGAGCAGTTTGCCCGCCTGCCCGGTATCGGTGGAAAATCAGCCCAGCGGCTGGCCTTCCACGTGCTGAACCTGCCTATGGACGAGGCGCAGACCTTTGCCGACGCCATCGTGGACGCCAAGCGCAGTGTGACGCTGTGTCCCGTGTGCCGCAATCTGACGGCGGGGGGACTGTGCCCCATCTGCGCCGACCCGAAACGGGATGAAACGGTGATCTGTGTGGTGGCGGATCCCCGTGATGTGCTGGCCATTGAGCGGAGCCGGGAGTTCAACGGTCATTACCATGTGCTCCACGGCGTGCTGTCCCCCATGAACCATGTGGGGCCGGATGACTTGCAGATCAGATCCCTGCTGGACCGGGTGGCCAAAGGCGGTATTCAGGAGGTCATTATGGCCACCAATCCCGACACCGAGGGTGAGGCCACCGCGCTGTACATTGCCCGGCTGCTGAAGCCCTTTGGCGTGAAGGTCACCCGCCTTGCTTATGGCATCCCCGTAGGCGGACATCTGGAATTTGCCGACGATGCCACGCTGATGCGTGCGCTGGAAGGGCGGCGGGAGCTGTGAGAAAACGATTGGTATGCCTGCTGCTGAGCTGCCTGACAGCGCTGTCGCTGGCTGGCTGCGGCACGCCAAAGACTGAGTCGCTGGATATCTTTGCCATGGACACCTATATGTCTCTTGTCGCGGTGGGCGACGGCGCGTCTGACGTGCTGCGTGCCTGCAGCACGGAGATCAACGGGCTGGAGCAAAAGCTGTCCCGCACCATTGAGACCAGCGACGTGGCCCTGTTGAATGCCAATGGCAGCGCCGGGCTGAGCGATGACACGGCAGAGCTGCTGCGGGCGGCGCTGCGTTACAGCACCGAGACGGAGGGCGCTTTTGACGTGACCATCGCGCCGGTGGTGTCGCTGTGGGGCATCACGACCGATGATCCCCGCGTTCCTGCCCAGGAAGAGATCGATGCCCTGCTGCCCCTGGTGGGCAGTGACCATGTCCATCTGGATGGCGCCGCAGCCACGCTGGATGCTGGCTGTGCCATTGATCTGGGGGGCATTGGCAAGGGCTACGCCTCTGATAAGGCGGCGGCGCTGTTCGCGGCAAGCGGCATTTCCGGCGGATTTGTGAGCCTGGGCGGAAATGTATACGTTCACGGCGTTACAGCCGCGGGGGAGCCGTGGAACGTGGCCATTCAGGATCCCAACGATACGGAAAAATTCGCCTGCACCCTGAAGCTGTCGGACGCCTTTGTGGTGACCTCCGGCGGCTATCAGCGGTACTTCACTGCGCCAGACGGCACGGTGTATCAGCATATTATCGACCCCGCTGCCGGCTATCCGGTGCGAAATGGCCTTCTCAGCGTATCTATCGTGACCCGCCGCGGAAATGGCGGCACCGGTACGATGGCGGATGCCTATTCTACCGCCCTGTACGTCATGGGTGAGGGAGACGCCGTGGCTTTCTGGGAGCGGCAGCAGGGCGCCTTTGACATGGTGCTGGTAACGGAGGATGGCCGGGTGCTCTATACGCCCGGCCTGCAGGACTGCTTCAGTGAGACGGAGGGCAGCGGCTATGAGTACAAGCGCCTCGGCGCCTGAATTGAAATTCAATCGCCATGACGCTGTTGTGGCGGTCATTGTGGGACTGCTGGCGGTGATTACGGCACTGTGGTTTTACCTGCCGAAAACCGGCAGCGGCGATCTGACCGTGGTGATCTCCGTGGGCGGAGAGGAGCAGTCCCGCATTCCGCTTGACCAGCTGCCGGACGCGCCAACGCGCGTTGACGGCCGCAACGGCTATACGCTGTGGATCTCCCCCTCCTACAATGATCTGATCGGTTCCGACGGCATAGGCGTCCGCGTCTCCGAAAGCGACTGCCCCAGTCAGGACTGCGTCCATACCGGTGTCATTACCCGTGCGGGACAGTCCATCGTATGCCTGCCGGCGCAGGTGGTCATCCATCTGGAGGGTGCGGCTTCCGCTGACGCTCCTGACGTGATCGTGGGGTGACGGCCATGAAATGGACAACGAGAAATATCGCCCTGTGCGCCGTGCTGACGGCGCTGGCGCTGGGATTGAGCACGCTGGAGAATCTGTTTCCCGTGACGCTGGTGATCCCGCTGCCCGGCGTGAAGCTGGGCCTTGCCAACATCGTTACCGTGTTCGCCCTGTATGAGCTGGGGGGCGTTCCGGCGCTGGTGATCCTGCTGGCCCGGTGCTGCCTGGGCGGCGTGTTCGCCGGCAACCTGTCGGCGCTGCTGTTTTCCCTGCTGGGCGGGCTTACCGCCATGCTGACCATGATCCTGCTGAAGCACTTCCGCCGCCTGAGCATCTACGGCGTCTCTATCGGCGGCGCCGCCGCCCACAACCTTGGCCAGATGGCCGCCGCCTGTATTACGCTGGGCAGCACTATGGTGCTGGGCTATCTGCCATTCCTGCTGGCCGTATCGCTGGTCACCGGCACGCTTACCGGCTTTGTGTCGGCGCTGCTGTTCCGGGCCATGCGCAATATTCACCTGACGCATTAAGGAGGTCGCCCTATGGATAAGAAAGACAAGATCATACTCCAACAGCTGGACGTGATCCGCTCCATGACGGAAAACAGCATGAAGCGCATGAACACCGACTTCTGGGGCACGCCCTTTGAAAACATCACCGGCAGCGCGCCCAAGACTCCCGCGGCTCCTGTAGGAGAGCAGGGCGCGCCGGAGAAAAAGACGCCCCCTGCCGCCACTGCCAAGCCCGGTGATGAAAAGCCTGCCGAGGAGGAGCTGCCGCCGCCGGAGAAGATCGAGGACCTGCTGGCGGAGCTGGACGGCTACATCGGTCTCGGCGTAGTGAAGGAGGAGGTACACAACCTCATCAATATGGTGCAGGTCTACAAGCTGCGGGAGCAGCACGGCCTGCCCACCACCGATATGTCCCTGCACATGGTGTTCACCGGCAACCCGGGCACCGGCAAGACCATGATGGCCCGCATGATGGCCCGCATCTACCGCAGTCTCGGCATCCTGTCCAAAGGACAGCTGGTGGAGGTGGACCGCAGCGGCCTTGTGGCCGGTTATGTGGGGCAGACCGCCCTCAAGACCCAGAAGGTCATTGAAAAGGCCATGGGCGGCGTGCTGTTCGTGGATGAGGCCTACGCCCTCAATGGCCGCAGCGAAAACGACTTCGGGCAGGAGGCCATCGACACGCTGCTGAAGGCCATGGAGGATCACCGCGACGATCTGGTGGTCATCGTGGCAGGCTACACCGATCTGATGGAGAAGTTTATCCACTCCAACCCGGGCCTTGAGTCCCGTTTCAACCGCTTCCTGCTGTTTGAGGACTATTCGCTGGAGGAGCTGATCGCCATCTTCAGAATGCGCTGCGGCAAGGGCTACGTCCTGTCGTCGGAGGCCGAGCCGCTGGTGCGGGACTACATCGCCGAGGAGAGCGCCGACGACGGCTTCGGCAACGCCCGTGGCGTCCGGAATCTCTTTGAGCATATTCTGGTGGCGCAGAACAACCGTCTTGCCAAGCTGGACACCGTCACGCGGGACGATCTGATGACCATCACCGCCGACGATGTCCTCCACGCCCGAGGCAAGATCGACGAATAATGTAAGAAGTCCCGCGCCCTCAGGCGCGGGACTTCTTACATTTTATCGCTTTTTCAGTCGCCCACGCCGGTATGGATGACCTTGCCCATGTTCCACAGCAGCGCCGCGCGGCGGGCGGCCTCCAGCCGTTCCTCCGGCGTGCGGTATTCCGCGTGGGCTGTCTCCGCGCCGCAGTCCATGCAGCTGACGGAGATGCTCCAGCCCTGCTCATCCTGCATGACGCCTGCGCCCCGGCAGACGGGGCATTCCTCCAGCTCGATCTCAAAGATGGGGTCCATATCGATTCTCCTTCTCAATTTTTCAAAAGCCACGCGGGGCGTGCCGTCCGCCACATGGATGACGCCGCAGCAGGTGAAGCCCTCCCGCAGGATGCAGCGCCGCATTACCTGATTGTCGGCATGGGTGTCCACCCGCAGGTGGGCGATCTGCCGGGCCGCCCACTCCACGCACTCATGCAGCACGCCCCGGTGGGTGCCGTCGCTGCCAATGCGGTGGATGGTACCGTAGGGGGTGGCGGTGTCCAGCCACGCGCCGTCGATCTCTGAATAGGTGGGATCGTCGCCAATGATCAGCGCAAAGGCGCAGTAGACGACGCCCTCATCTTCCATTACATATAGATCGCCGTTGGCGATGTCCTGCCGCAGCAGCGGCTCAGAGGGGTAGCCGTTGACCCACTGCACCATGTTGCCGTTTTGCCGCATGAAGCGGCGGGCAACGTCATAAATGTCCAGAATACGGGGCAGATCGGCTTGGGTGGCGTGTCGTATCATGGCATGGCCCTCAGTTTTTCAGGCTCTGGAGCGGCGCGGGAATGCGTCCGCCCCGTGCGATGAAATCGGCGCTGGATGCCTCGTGCACCGGCATCACCGGCGCGCTGCCCAGCAGGCCGCCCATCTCCACCATGTCGCCTACGTCCGCGCCCTCCACGGGAATGATACGCACGGCGGTGGTCTTGCTGTTCACCATGCCCACCGCTGCCTCATCGGCGATAATGGCCGCGATGGTCTCGGCCGTGGTGTTGCCCGGGACGGCGATCATGTCCAGCCCCACGGAGCAGACGCAGGTCATGGCCTCCAGCTTGTCGATGGTCAGCGTACCGTCCAGCGCGGCGGCGATCATGCCCTCGTCCTCCGACACGGGGATAAACGCGCCGGACAGGCCGCCCACATGGCCGGACGCCATGACGCCGCCCTTCTTCACCGCGTCGTTCAGCAGCGCCAGCGCCGCCGTGGTGCCATGGGTACCGCAGACGGCAAGGCCCATCTCCTCCAGAATACGGGCCACGCTGTCGCCAATGGCGGGTGTGGGGGCCAGAGACAAGTCCACGATGCCGAAGGGCGTATCCAGCCGGCGGGACGCCTCGGTGGCCACCATCTGTCCCATGCGGGTGATCTGGAACGCCGTTTTTTTGATGGTCTCCGCCACCACGTCAAAGGGCTGCCCCTTACAGGACTGCAAGGCGTGGTACACCACGCCGGGGCCGGACACGCCCACGTTGATGACGCTGTCCGCCTCGCCCACGCCGTGGAATGCCCCTGCCATAAAGGGGTTGTCCTCCACGGCGTTGCAGAACACCACCAGCTTGGCGCAGCCCAGACCGTCCTGCGCCCGGGTCAGATGGGCCGTCTCCTTGATGACGCGCCCCATGCGGGCCACCGCGTCCATATTGATGCCCGCCTTTGTGCTGCCCACGTTGACGCTGGAGCACACCAGCTCCGTCTGCGCCAGCGCCTGAGGGATAGCGCGCAGCAGCAGCTCGTCGCCGCGGGTAAAGCCCTTCTGCACCAGCGCGGAGTAGCCGCCGATGAAGTTGACGCCGCAGGTGTGCGCCGCCCGATCCAGCGTCAGCGCAAAGGGCACATAGTCCTCCGTATCGCACCCGCCGGCCACCAGCGCCATGGGCGTCACGGAGATACGCTTGTTGACGATGGGGATACCGAACTCGCTTTCGATGTCCTCGCCGGTGCGCACCAGCTTCTCCGCCCGGCGGCAGATCTTGTCGTAGATCTTCTCACAGCAGCGTCCCGCGTCCTCGCTGACACAGTCCAGCAGGGAGATGCCCATGGTGATGGTGCGGATATCCAGATGCTGCTTGTCGATCATGTCGATGGTGTCGAAAATATTTTGCAGATTCAGCATGGCACGTCCCTCTTACAGCTTGTGCATGGCGTCGAAGATGTCCTCCCGCTGGATGCGGATAGACAGTCCCCGGCTTTCGCCATAATCCCCGAGACTGGCACGCAGCTGGTCAAAGGGCGCTTTGCACAGCGCCAGATCCACCACCATCATCATGGTGAAATACCCCTCCATGATGGTCTGGCTGATGTCCAGCACGTTGATCTGATGGTCCGCCAGCGTGTTGCAGACGCCTGCGATGATGCCCACCTGATCTTTGCCTACTACGGTCACGATCGCTTTCATATTACTATCACTCCTTTGGTGTAAGTTGCGGGGTTGCGTTTTTGGTGGCGTAAGGGCTGATGCCCACACCGGCCCGCGCAGATAGAGGAGGGTGTCTGCGTTTACCGGGCGGCGGCATGTGGTCATGCCGCCCTACGAAAGATTTCGATACACAGCGCGTAGGGTGGGGTGACCACACCCCACCGCGGCTTCGCCGTGCCGCCTTCCTCCCGGAGAGGCAATTTAATTTTCACTCCAGCTCATCCAGCGTCAGCCTGAAGGACGGCAGGAAGTGTTCCAGAAAATAGTCCACCTCCGGCAGCGCCATGTCATCCAGCGCGCAGCGGGTCTGCTCTGCCGCCTGGCGGAACTCCGCATTCCCGGCCTTCAGCTCCTCCAGACATTTGATGTAGGCGCTGAGCTTATCGGCGGCCTTCACCAATTGCTGTGTTTCCGGCGCGGCGGGAGACAGGGCGGCGCTGTAGGTGGGCCGCAGCTCGTCGGGCAGCATGCCCAGAAGCTTATCCTCCGCCACCCGCTCCACCTGTCGGTAAGCCTCCCGGATGGCGGGGTTGTAGTACTTGATGGGCGTAGGCATATCGCCGGTCAGGATCTCACTGGCGTCGTGGTACAGGGCCGCTACGGTCACCTGTCCCTCGTCCACGCAGCCATCGAAGAACTGGTTGCGGATCACCGCCAGCGCGTGGGCCAGTACGGCGGTCATGTGGCTGTGCTCCTGAATATTCTCCGTATAGCTGTTGCGCATCAGCGCCCAGCGGTTGATGAACCGCATCCGGCTGATGTAGGCGAAAAAGTGATGTGCTTCTTTCATCGGATCTCTCCCTTTAGCGCTTCTCCATTGCATGCGGTGATCGTCACCTCCCGGATTTGATTGTGCAGATCGCGGCCATCCACAGCCACTTCCATATAGTTGGGGGCATGGCCGGTATAGCAGCCGTCCCGCTCCTGCTCAAACAGCACCGGATAGGTTTTCCCGATACACCCCTCCAGATAGGCCCGGTGCATCTTTCGGGCTGCTTCAGCGGCCCGCGCCGCGCGATCTTCCTTCACTGCCGCTGTCAGCTGGGGCATGGCCGCCGCCTTTGTGCCCGGACGGATGGAATAGGGGAAGATGTGCATGGCGGCGAAACCGCACCGCTCGATAAAGGCCAGCGTCTGAGAAAACTCATCCTCCGTCTCGCCGGGGAAGCCGGTGATGAGATCGGTGGTGACGGCGGGGCGGTCAAAATGCTGGTTCAGCAGCCGCACCGATTCATAAAACCGCGCCGTGTCATATTTTCGGTTCATGCGCTTCAGCGTATCATCGCAGCCGGATTGCAGCGACAGGTGGAAATGAGGACACAGGTTGGGGAGCTTCGCTGCCCGGCGGCAGAAGTCCTCCGTAATGGTGCGGGGCTCCAGACTGCCCAGCCGCAGCCGCATGTTGCCTGCCGCGCTGGACACCGTCTCCAGCAGGTCGATGAGGGTCTCACCGTTTTTCAGGTCGTGGCCCCAGCTGGAGATCTCGATACCGGTCAGCACCAGCTCGCGGTAGCCCTCCCGCCGAAGCTGCTCCGTCTGGGCTACAGCCTCCGCCTTGGGCAGCGACCGCACCGGCCCCCGTGCGTAGGGGATGATGCAGTAGGTGCAGAAGTTAACGCAGCCGTCCTCCACCTTCAGCATGGCGCGGGTACGCTCTTTCATGCCGCCGGCGGGCAATACCTCAAACGCCCGCCGCTTCAGGGCGTCGTCCAGCAGCGTTACAGGTTCTTTTTCATGGGCGGCCTGCTCCAGCAGATCAAGAAACGCCATTCGGTCGCCGGTGCCGGCGATCAGATCAAGCTCCAGTCCCGCCGCTTCGTCGGGATGGGTCTGCACATAGCAGCCGCAGGCCGCCACCACGGCGCTTTCGTTGAGCTTGCGGCAGCGGCGGATCATTTGCCGGGATTTCTTATCGCTGACGGCGGTGACGGAGCAGGTGTTGACGATGTAGGCATCCGCCGCCGTTTCGAAGGGTACCAGTGTATGGCCCCGGCGGACAAGCTCCTGCTCCATAGCCTGTGTCTCATATTGGTTCACCTTGCAGCCAAGTGTGTAAATCGCAACGCGCATCTTGCACTTTCCTCTTTGATACAGTATAATTAAAAATTACAGCACTGAAAAGAGCTGCCAAAATAATACTTCATTATACTTGATTCTGCCCGGTATGACAATACCCGGCAGACGAAAAATAGAGAGGAAACCGTTATGATTTATCTGGATCACGCTGCCACGACCCCTATCCCGCGCCCTGTTGCCGATGAGATGTACCATGTGCTGACGGAGCGGTTCGGCAATCCCTCCGCCCAGTACCCGATGGGGCTTGAGGCAAAAAAGATGGTAGAGGGCTATCGGGCTGTGATCGCCGGCGCGGTGGGCTGCCAGCCTGGGGAGCTGCACTTTACCTCCTGCGGTACAGAAAGCGACAACTGGGCCATTCAGGCTGCCCTGTGGCAGAATCGCCATGCGGGAAAGCACATCATCACCACCACTGTGGAGCACAGCGCCATACTGGAGACCTGCCGCGCGCTGGAGCAGCAGGGCTATGAGGTGACGTATCTCAAGCCGGATAAGACCGGACACATCACTGCGGCGCAGGTGGGCGAAGCCCTGCGGGAGGATACGGCGGTGGTCAGCGTGATGCTGGTGAACAACGAGACCGGCTGCGTATTCCCGGTGGCTGAGATCGCAAAGCTGCTGAAGGAGCGTCATAGCCGCGCTCTGCTGCATACCGACGCGGTGCAGGGCTTTATGAAGGTGCCCTGTGACCCCAAGGCGCTTGGGGTGGATATGATGAGCCTTTCCGCCCATAAGATCGGCGGGCCCAAGGGCATCGGCGCGTTATACGCCGGCCCTGGTATCCGCAATATCCGTCCGCTGCTCCACGGCGGCGGACAGGAGGAGGGCACCCGCTCCGGCACCGAGGCCACGGCCCAGATCGCGGGCTTTGCCAAGGCGGTGGAGCTGCGTGCCGATGGGCTGGCGGACAAGCTGGCCCATATGGCGGAGATAAAGGCCTATTGCCGCGAAAAGCTGCTGTCCATCGACGGCGTGGCGG
>SAMEA104315427__coassemble_397_pt1 | contig 53358 bp, 48 predicted proteins | sample SAMEA104315427__metabat2_low_PE_034 | metagenome-assembled genome bin SAMEA104315427 (sample SAMEA104315427) | gut metagenome | biome: Monkey gut; feature: monkey-associated habitat; material: faeces | place: China | collected 2013 | reverse complement strand
GCACAGCCCTTGGAGAGGGGCTTTAATAACTACTACTCTATAATACAAGGAGCGGTCTTTCTGCGGATGGGATGAGTTTTGCTTGCGAAGCATCTCCAAAATGGCGGTATTTCCGGTTTCCTCTGCCAACTCCATCATGGTCTGCTCTTTTGCGCTGACTTTCAGCTTACCGTTATCGTCCAGAATGATGCGTTCCACCAAATCCTGTGCGGGATAGTAATCTTCCGGCTTCTCAGTATGGACTGTGGGAGTGAAATTTGCGATATTCAGCAGGCTGGCTTCTTCTGGAATAAGTTCTTCCTTTGTAATGAAGGTGCGCTTTTCGCAGAACGCCTTTCGGATATTTGCTTCCACCATAGCATGGTCGTAGCGGGAACTGTAGTAACGAACGCCGTTGCGCTCGTAGGTCACGGTCAAATAGACCTCCCGCAGCAAATCGCTGTAACGGCTTAATTCCCGCATGGTCAGTGGACCAAAGCTTCCCTTGACAATACGGAGCAGCCATGCGGCAAAGGTCGCCTGTTCCGTGCCGCGCTCAGTATCATTCACCTTGATGTTCTGAGTCTCCATAGTCAGGTCGGTGGTCTTGATAATGTCACCAGATACCTTCGCTTCGTCTGCGGCAACAGGGATCTTTGATTCCGGAGCGGCAGGTTCCACGGTCTGGGTTTCGTAATTGACTTTGAACTGGTAGAAATCAATTTTGGGCAACTTCAAATAAGCGGTGCGGTCATACCGCTTGATTTCAGTTTTACCGTGGCTGGCCTCGGTGAATTCTTTCAGAGAAATGCGGTGCTGCTGTTGGAGTTGAGCATTGAGCTTGTCCGCGTTGCTGTCGTTCAGGTAGATGAGTGCCGTTTCCGGCGCGTTCTTATCCACCTGACGAAGGCATCGGCAGGAGGTTTGCAGCACCATATTCTTCGGGCAGTCGCCCTCCTGCGAGAGGATGATCCCAGTCAGGCTGCGGCAGTCCCAGCCCTCCTTGCCGATTTGAACCAGCAAAACAACGCGGATTTTAGAAATTGCTTTATCCAGTGAATCAAACTGCATTTGGCTGTCGGCAGGCTGGGGATACTGCTTATTGCCCTTGTGGAACTTGAGAATGGTGTCGCTGCTAAAGCCGCATTCCGCGGCGATTTTTGCGACAAGCGGGTAAACAAGTTCTTCCAGCTTTTCGATGGTTCCGCAGTAGATGCCCAGCTTTGCGACCGTGCCATTGGCATAGACGGTATCCTTGTAGGTTTCAAAAAAATCACGCACACCGGCTTCAATGATACGGCTGCTGTCCGCAAACTCCGCGATCTTCACCACCGGACGCTTGAGAAAATTTCCAACACCGTTAATGAGCGAGTAGTAATACACGATATTTGTGATCTCCGCTGTGGCGACTGACAGATTGTCCACCACGGTGATTTTCTCCGCTTTTTCCAGATACGGCGTGCCGGAAAAGCCGATGACTGAATTGACCGTATCATTTTCCGCCCAACGCGTGACAACAGCGCGCAGTTTAATCTCATCGCTAACAGCGTGGTGCACCTCGTCAATGAAAATCGACAGAGAGGGGAGTTTGCCGATCAGGTTGCGCAGCTCATTCGCCTGACGATCTTTTTCATCATCACTTTCCTCAAATAGGTTGATTTGACCTTGACTTTCCTGAATACGGTCGAGAATAACTTTTTCCGCGTTGGTGACGGCAACCAGACCGAACAACTCCGACAGCGGCTGATGATTTGCGATTTTCTGCACATTCGGATTTTTCGTCTTGTTGGACTTCTTTGCCGTTTTGCTCTGATCCAGTACCTCAAAGGAGATCGTGCGCTTGAGTTCCGAAGCGGCCGGTTCGGGAATGACCCATGTAGGATCAAAGTTTTGAATGGTTTTCAGACTGGGGACAACGGAGGACTTCAGACCGGAGGGCGCAAAGATAATAAAGTTATGTGCGAAAGCAGAATTTTTTGGCTCATTCCGTGCAAAGTATAAGTCCAGATAGATAAAAGCCGCCATCAGATAGGTCTTGCCTGCGCCCATGGGGAGGCTGAACAGATAGTCCGTGTAAGATAAACCATAAAAGGCGTCGCGAAAAAACTTACCATAATCAATGCTTTCCGGAGCTTTACGGATCTGCTGTTCCAACTTGGGAGAGACCTGCTCTCCTGCATCGTTGGTGAGACAGGCGTATTCAAACAGTGCCGCAGCAGCGTTGTTTTCTTTGAGATATTTACGGGTGCTGTGCGATACCTCCAAATCATCTAGCTCCAGCGTATTGAACGAACCCTCGCAGAACAAATCTGCTAAAGGCTTGCAGCCACACGCGATTTTCAAAAACAGATAGGTTTTGATTGCCTCAACCTGCGCATCGCGCATTTGCCCGGTTTTTACGATGTAGTCAATGACCGCCTTGACCGTGCAAGTCTCCGAAGCCAACCATTCATTGCGCTTGGCCTCGATCATTTTGTAGAACATAGTAACACCTCGCTACCCTCTCACAGTTCCATCGCTGTTTCATTCAGCAGGAATTTCTCGATGCCGATATAGAGTATCCCATTTTCATCGTGCCAAGGGATAATATTGTCCTTCACCACCACGATTTTCTTAAAAGAATCGCCCACGCGGTTGAGGGAGTTTACTTCCTGCGCCCGTTTTTCCTCGTCCGCCACAGTCAAGGTAGACTGGATATAATAGCGGCGGCTCCCCTTGTTCGCTACAAAGTCGATCTCCAACTGCGTGCGCTTGCTCTTTTTCTGCTCGTCCTTGTAGCAGTACTCCACCACGCCCACATCCACGTTGAACTCACGGTACAACAACTCATTATAAATGATGTTTTCCATAATGTGGTTTTCTTCCTGCTGGCGGAAATTCAGTCTGGCATTTCGCAAGCCCACATCGCTGAAATAATATTTAAGGGGAGAGCCGATATATTTTCTGCCCTTCACATCATAGCGGTCTGCCTTGTAGATCATAAAGGCGTCCACGAAAAACTCCAGATACCGGCTGACAGTCTCATCGCTGATGTTGACCTGTCGCTCACTTCGGAAGGTTTTTGCAATCTTCCCCGCGTTGGTCAGGGAGCCGACCGAGGAGGAAATGATATTCAAAATATCGTCCAAAACGGATTTGTCATGCAAGATCTTGTTACGCTCGATGATGTCACCAAGATAAATCTTATCAAACAGGGATTGCAGGTACTTCGCCTTTTCCTCATGGCTCTGCTTCCGCATCACGAGGGGCAGACCGCCATAGGTATAGTACTCCTGCCATGCATCCCGCTTGTCGCCCCCGTAGGCGTGATAGAATTCCTCAAAGGACAGTGGATTGACCCTGATCTCATCACCGCGCCCACGAAATTCGGTCAAAATATCTGAAGACAGCATTTTTGAGTTGCTGCCCGTCACATACACATCAATGTTTTCACGCTTCATTAGGCCGAGGACTACATCCACAAAGCCGATTTTATCCTCTACGCCCTGAATATAGGGGTTCTGAATGGTCACGACCTTTTGAATCTCATCGAGGAATACATAATAGGCCTTGCTCTCGTCCGTAGTTAGGCTGCGAATATACTTGCCCAACTCCAGCGGATTGCGGTACTGGATGTTTTCGTCATCGTCCAGCGCAAGGCAGATGATTTGGTCATCCTCCACGCCGATGGATCTCAGATAACTCTTGTAAATATTGAACAGCAGATAGGATTTTCCGCACCGCCGGATGCCGGTGATGACCTTGACCATGCCGTTTTCTTTCCTTGCAATCAGTCGATCCAGATACTTTTTCCGTTCGATCATATCCATACCTCACTCGGGAATTTTGCGTATTTACGCAGTTTTCTTGGCTTTATTATATTATACTCCCAAAAGCAAGTCAATATTCACTTTCGAGAATTTTGCGTATTTCTTCAATTTACAATGCCGCCGTCAAATTCAACCAGCCGTTCAATGACAACGCCAACAAAACAGACTATACATATAATTGAGCCGCAGGCTTTGGCCTGCGGCTCTCGTTCTACGCCGCTGTGTGGTATTCCACTCCATCATGTTCCCGGAGAAATCTTGCCAAACTGACACGGAATCTGTACAATGAAAGCAGCGACGGCAAATTATTTGTCCATAAAATGATTTATAGAAGGGGGGTGAACGCATGGGAAAGTATACAGATGATGAAATCAGAGCAATGCCTAAGATCACGATCAAAATCGCAGCGGATTATCTCGGGATCTCTACGAACTTGTTGACACTCGGCATGCGAAACAATGTGCTGCCAATCGGGTTTGCCGTAAAGAATGAAGATACTTACCGTGAAAGTTGGAGCTACTCCATCATTCCGGAAAGATTGATTGCTTATAATCACGGCAAAATTAACGAGGTCCAGGTGGAAGGGATTGAAAAGAATCTGAGCAGGATCATTTCTCAATTTGAGGACTTGAAGCGGGATCTGGTTTTTCTATTAAGCGAAAAAGAAGAATAGGAGGGATCAAACAATTTTATGCGCTCATCGGAAAGTCATTAGAACCCCAGAGTTCCATAACGGTGGAAAACGATGATGATACGAAACTCAATACGCTTACTACAGAGAAAGTCATTCCTCCGCAAGGCCAGACAGTCCAAGGCTCAAGAAGAAAGGAGGTGGCAACTGTGCAAATGACAGTCATTCGATTGACACGGAAGCAGCTATATGATGAGATCTGGGAAATCTCCGCCGCCGGAACAGCGAAGAAATATGATATTCCCTATTCGCAGTTTCTAAAGCAGATCAAAGAGGCTAATATTCCAATTCCGCCGTCCGGATATTGGACAAAAATAAGTTTTGGGAAACCTGTGGAAAAGGCTGCGCTGAAAGAGCCGTTTGATGAAGCCGTTTCGCTCGTAAAGGAAGTCTCTTTGCTCAAGGAGAAAAAGTCCGAGCCAGGATCTGCTCCAAACAAGAAACTTTTGGATCAACAGGAAAAGGTACGGAAACCCTCTGCATCGTCAACCGCAGTACAGGAACAACAGGTACCAGACGAGACGCATAAAGTTGACGCGGCTGCGGAACTATTTCAGGAACCGGAAACCATCAAACAACACGGCCAAACTTACAATGTTTATGACCGAGAAACACTCTACAAGGAGGTCTGGGCCGCCCCGGTGACAGAGGTCGCAAAGAAATACAAAGTGTCAGACGTTGCCATTCATAAGGTGTGCAAATCCCTTGAGATCCCAACTCCGTCACAGGGGTACTGGGCAAAACTCAGGGCTGGAAAGCCTGTTGCAAAGACACCGTTGCCGCAAAGCACCAAGACCGCAAAGAAAACCGGCGTACAAACAGGATACACTCCACCATCTGAAACAAATCAAAATGTTCTTGCGTTTCTGGGGGATGAAGAGCGTGCTGTTGTGATGGCTGTTGCGTCACAAATTCTTTTGCCGGACGAAAATGAACGTATGCATCCCAAAATCATTGCCCACCGGAAGGTGATTGCGGAATGGAAAAAGCAAGAAAACCGCAATGCCAATGACAGATGGCGGCTACGCAATGCACCGGCACCCCCGCTTTTAGCAAACGCGATATCTGACACTTCTATTCCACGTGCCTGCCGCATCATAGACGCCCTGATCAAAGCAATGGAACCGTTGGGCTGCAAGCTTACGGATAACCTGGAGTTTGCTGTTAATGGGGAAACTGTTTGTGTTTCCTTCTCTGAGTCACAGAACAAGATCGATCACATCCCAACAAAAGAGGAAAACCGCCAACTTTTAGAATACGAAGAAAAGCGCCGGAAGTATTCCTATGTATCAAGGCCCCAGATCAGCAAGTACGACTACCAATACAATGGCCGCCTTTGTCTCAAGATCAACAATCAGAAAAGCTTCCGCGATTGTAAAGCATATCAGCTGGAAGACCGTTTGGGCGACATAATGTTGGAGCTCTATGCGGCTGCTGAGGAATTGAGACAGCAGCGGCTTGCGCGGGAAGAGGCTGAACGCAAACGTCAGGAAGAGGCGCGCAGGGAGGAAGAACGCCGCAAACGGTATAATGCAGAGGTCGACCGCACTCTTGCACTGGCTAATATTGCTGATGACTATGACACTGCCTGTAAGATTCGCTGCTACATATCAGCGTATAAAGCGGCCCATCCGGATGAAGATATTTCTGAATGGCAGGAGTGGGCAAACGCAAAAGCAGACTGGTACGATCCGACCATATCCCGAGAGGATGAGCTTCTGGGAAAACGAGATCACGCAAAAGCAAAGGATGAAAAAACGCCAAAACATTCCGGATATTGGTGGTAAAAGACGGCCTGACTCATGCAAATGACATGAGTCAGGCCGTCTCGACATTATGTATTAGCTCCAGCCTTGCCGTTTTGCCAAATCCAGCATGGCGAAGCTGAATTGTTCCCACCGTGTCAACGTCGTCTGCAACGGGTCCTCGCCAAGCATATATTTGGATGAGAAAATCAATACAAATTGTATATTCGTACGGAAACAATACCAGACGTATACAAATCACACACCCCTCACGATTTTTTGCTCGGTCTCCTGACGGATGGCCTGACGCAGAGTTGTCAGATAAGGAGAATAGGCTACATTCTCGTTGGCATATGTCAGATTCAGTTCGTATTCTAACGGCAGCCAGGTGTTCAGGGGCGATTCATTGTGGGAGATCACCGCTTCCAGCTTGTCCAGCGCCTTGTAGAGCTTTGCCTCCGGCGTTTCCAGTGTATCCATTTCCGCATACAGCGCTGTCATTTCGTCACGGTAGGGCTGGGGAAGAGAGGCCACCCACCGGGCCAGCAGACGATCCTCTCTGGCAGTATCGGCATCCGTTTTCTCAAAAGTGGGAATGTCCCCGGTAAAGCACTCGCCAAGATCATGGATCAGGCACATCTGCATCACTTTATTCATATCCACGTCCGGGAACGCATCCCGCATCAGATAAGCCATCAGTGTGACCCGCCAGCTGTGTTCCGCCACGCTTTCGTGACGTCCGTGAGAGGTGTAGCAATGCCGGGTGGTGTCTTTTAAGCGTTCCGCCGTGTGCAGGGCGGAAAGGAGTTCCTTTGGCTGCATATATTTTACTCCTTCATTTGATGATAAAGGTCGCTTACCGGCAGGTAAACGGCCTTTTGCGCTGTGCAGGTTCAAAAATTATCCTTTTGGAAGATCTTCAGGATATCGTTAAAGGACTTGTCCATGTCATCGTCAGCTTTTTCACCGTCGGCGGGCAGCGGATCCAGCTTCAGCTTATCCGGCTGCTGCTGGGACGTCTCTGCTTTACCAGCGTCCGCACTGTGCGGAGCATCCGCAAAACCGGTGGCGATAACCGTAACACGGATCTCATCGTCCAACGATTCATCAAAGGTGGCGCCAAAGATGGTCAGCGCATCGGGGTGTACGGCCTCCTGCACCAGTGTGGCGGCCTGCTCCACCTCTTCCAGTCCGATATCAGTGGAGCCGGTAATATTGATCAGCACACCGCGGGCGCCTTCGATGGAGGTCTCCAGCAAAGGGCTGGAAATCGCCATGCGGGCAGCTTCTTCTGCCTTACCTTTACCTGCGGCACGGCCTACGCCCATATGTGCCATACCGGCATCCTTCATGATGGCAGTTACATCGGCAAAGTCCAGATTGATAAAACCGGTATCACGGATCAGATCGGAAATAGACTGCACCGCCTGCCGCAGTACGTCATCGGCAATCTCAAAGGCATTGGCAAAGGTGATCTTCTGGTCGGTGGCGTACTTCAACCGCTCGTTGGGGATAATTACCAGAGAGTCTACTTTATCCTTCAGCTCGGCGATACCCGCTTCGGCCTGCTGGGCACGGCGGCGGCCTTCAAAGCCGAAGGGCTTGGTGACTACGCCGACAGTCAGTACGCCCAGCTCGCGGGCGATCTCGGCGACCACCGGAGCCGCGCCGGTACCGGTACCGCCGCCCATACCGGCGGTGACGAACACCATGTCCGTTTCCTCCAGGGCCTTGCTGATCTGATTGCGGCTCTCCTCGGCGGCCTTGCGGCCGATCTCGGGATTGGAGCCGGCGCCTTTTCCGCCTGTCAGCTTCTCGCCGATCTGCAATTTATAGTTGGCGCTGGAAGCATTCAGCGCCTGCTTGTCCGTATTTACGGCAATAAAGTCAACGCCCTGCGCGCCGCTATGCACCATGCGGTTGACCACATTGTTGCCGCCGCCGCCGACGCCGACCACCTTGATATTTACAACATTTTCCACGCCTGTTTCAAGTCCAAAAGCCATGTTCGTTTCCTCCGGCAGAATTGGTATAAAAACGACAAATCGTCCACTCACAGATACTATATCTTGTATTATATTGCGTAACGTTCCGCAGGTCAAGTGCTAACGGCCTTTTTTCAAAAAAAGTTCGCCATTGAAGTATCAGCCGGGAATAAAACTGGCTTTTCCTTCCTGCGTCATATCAATAGCGCCCTTTTCATTGATCTCCAGCCGCTCCACAACTGCCAGAAGATAGTCCAGCTTGTAATCAAAATCCGCATCCCAGCGGAATGTCACATCAAACCGATCCAGATACCGCATGACCACAGAGGCGGTATCACTCAGATCGATGGACTGCATATCCGCCAGCATGTTTTTATCCCGCAGCAGTCCCAGAACCGTCAGCAGCAGCTGAGCGGCAGCCTGCTGGCCATCCGGAACCTGAATGGTCATGCCGACCTGCGGGTCCTCCAGGGTGAGCCCCTTCACCACCGCATATTGGCTGGCGCTGCCGACGGGCTTTGTGTCCACGATCTTGCCGTCGCCGGACAGCAGCCACAGCTTTCCCTCCTGCTGGATGGCGGCGGGAGCGGTACATTCCGTAACGGTCACCACCAGCGTGTCCGGCAGCTGCCGGCTGATCTGTACCGATTCGACATAAGGCAGGGCTGCGGTGATCTGCTCTGATGCCTTGAATTTATTCAGGAAGAACATGTTGTCGCCGGTTTTGATGCCGCCGGCCTCCACGATCTGACTGGCACTATAGCGGCTGTTGCCTGTCACGGAGATGTTCGCCACCTTAAAGAACAGCGTCAGCGCCACTGCGATCGCGCCGCATATGGCCACAAAGACAAGCGCCTTATACAAAAACGAAAACCGTCCCTGACGCCGTTTGCGGTTATACTTGCTTTTCCTGGCCATAGTGTATCCTTTCTATATCTGCCGCGCATCCATGGCGGTGATCTCTGCCCCCAGGGCGGTAAGATCTCCCACAATATCCTGATAGCCGCGCTGGATGTGATGTATGTCGTATACTTGTGTGGTATCCTGCGTTTGCAGGGCGGCGATCACCAATGCCGCGCCGCCCCGCAGGTCGGTAGAGCGCACTGCCGCGCCGTGGAGCGCGTTCACGCCGCAGACTACGGCGACCCGTCCCTCCAGACGGATATCCGCACCCATCCGCAGCAGCTCCGGCACATGGCGATAGCGGCTTTCAAACATGTTCTCTACAAACATGGTGGCTCCCTCGCTGCGCAGCAGAGCGGCCATCAGCAGGGCCTGCGCGTCGGTGGGGAAGCCGGGGTACGGGGAGGTACGCACCGGCGCGATGGAACGCGGACGCCCGTCACTGTTCAGCGTGATGGAGTCATCACCGCATTGCAGACGGCAGCCCGCCTGATGCAGCGCGGTGGTGACTGTGGCCAGATGCCGGTAGTCAATGCCTGTCAGTGCCACATGTCCTCCGGCGGCGGCAGCCGCGCACAGGTATGTAGAGGCCACGATGCGGTCGCCAATGCAGCGGTGCGTGCAGCCGTGCAGTGTTCCGCCGCCCTGTACGGTAATGGAGGAGGTACCGGCTCCACGGATATCGACGCCCAGCTTCTGCAGGAAGTCCTGAAGATCGGTGATCTCCGGCTCACGGGCCGCGTTGGAGATCACCGTAACGCCCTCCGCGCCGCAGGCTGCCAGAATGGCGTTTTCCGTAGCGCCTACACTGGGCAGCGTCAGAATGATCTCCGCTCCCTGTAAATGACTGGCCCGGCATAGCAGGCTCCCGCCGATCTCGCGGATCTCCGCTCCCAGTGTCCGCAGGGCGGTCAGGTGCAGGTCGATGGGGCGCGGGCCAAGCTCGCAGCCGCCGGGATAGGACAGCTCTGCCTGTGTGCAGCGGCTGAGGATCGCGCCCAGAAAAATAACAGAAGAGCGCATCCGCCGCATCAGCGATTCAGGGATATCGCAGCGGGAAACATGGGTGGTGTCCACCAGCAGGTCGGCGCCATCCCACTGGGCCGTGCAGCCCAGATGCCGCAGGATCTCCGCCGCGGTCTCCACATCGCTCAATCGGGGACAGTCGGTGATACGGCAGACGTCTCCCGCCAGAAGTGTGGCAGCCAGCACCGGCAGGACGCTGTTTTTGGCGCATTGCACCGTCACCTGGCCGCGCAGGGGACGGCCGCCATGGATCATCAGATAAGACATATCGCTCCGCCTTTCCCAATGGTTTTACCCATCCTATGCAAGGGGGAGCTTGCCTTGTTACAGCAGCGTCATAAGGGTGTTATAGATGCGCTCGGTGGCGTCCGGGATCCCCAGCCGCGCCATTGCCTTTGCCATAGCGCGGCGCGTCTCATCGTTCGAGAGGATCCGGGAGCTTTCACGGTACAACACCTCGCCGGTGGCCTGATCCTCGGTCAGCACCACCGCGCCGCCATGGCCTTCCAGCATCCGGGCATTCTTCTCCTGATGGTTGGCGACCACATACGGAGAGGGTACCAGGATGGTAGGCATCCCCAGCGCCGTCAGCTCACTGAGGGTACTGGCGCCCGCACGGCTGATGACCAGGTCAGCGGCGGCCATGACGACCGCCATATCATAGATGTATTGCCGCACATCCAGCATGGGACTGGCCAACTGCCGCGCCGCCAGCTGGCCGGAGAGATGGTCCCAATCGCTTTTTCCGGCGGCGTGAATGTGGTGGAAGGGGAAGTCGGCCTCCTGCTCCAGCCGGAAGAAATCCAGCATCCGCTCATTCATCGTGGCGGCGCCAAGGCTGCCCCAGAAGGAGACCACCAGCGGCTTATCGTCGGCATAGTGCAGCTTCTGCCGGGCCTGCTCTTTCGTCAGGTCAAAGAAGTCGCCCCGCACCGGCGTACCGGTGACCACCACCTTGTCGGGGTGCTTATAATGATGGCGGCAGTCCTCAAAGCCCACCATCACGCAGTCCACGCAGTCCTCCAGCAGCTTGGTGGTCAGGCCGGGGATCATGTTGGATTCGTGCACGGCGGTGGGAATATGGCGGCGGGCGGCGGCCTTTACGGCCGGAAAGCTGGCGTATCCGCCGGTACCCACCACAAGGTCTGGCCTGAAGCTTCGGATGATGGCATCCGCCTCATGGCGGGAGGTCACCAGCGTTCTGACCGTCTTGAAGTTGTGCCGCATGCCTGCTGGAGAGAGGGAGCGATGGAAGTTACTGACCTCCACGGCGGCAAAATCATATCCCGCCTTTTCCACCAGTCCCCGCTCCATACCGTTAGGCGTTCCGACAAACAGGATCCGGACCGCGGGATCCCTTTCCTGCATATAGCGTGCCAGCGCCAGCGCGGGATTTACATGCCCCGCGGTGCCGCCGCAGGTAAAGATCACATTCATAGTAAGTAAGCTCCTTTTACCCGTTCCGCGGCGCGGGGATCTGCCGTGAAACGCTCAATACGATGCCCATTTCCACCAGCTGCAGGGCCAGTGCCGTGCCGCCGTAGCTGAAGAAGGGAAGGGAAATGCCGGTGGCCGGCACAAGGCCTGACACCACGGCGATGTTCAGAAATACCTGCAAGCCCAGATGGGTCATTACGCCCACCACCAGCAGTGTGCCGAAGCGGTCACGGGCGTGCAGCGCGATCCAGAAGCCCCGCAGCAGCAGCAGCGCAAAGATCAGCATGATGACGCACGCGCCGATCAGCCCCAACTCCTCGCACACCACGGCGAAAATGAAATCGTTGTGCTCCTCCGGCAGGTACAGGAACTTCTGGCGTCCCTTGCCCAGCCCCAGCCCCAGCAGTCCGCCGGAGCCGATGGCGATCAGGCTCTGCACCATCTGATAGCCGTCGTCGCTCATGTCCAGCCATGGGTCGTGCCACATGGCGATACGGCTGGCGCCGTAGGAGATGACGCCGGTTTCCACCAGTTTCACGAACAGCACGGCCACAGCGGCTACGCCGCCAACGCCGGCGCCAATGAGCCAGCCCTGCATACCGCCTACGGCCATCATCACAGCGCCGGTGCCCACGATCAGGATGGTGCCGGACAGATGCGGCTCCAGCATCATCAGAATGGCGATCACGCCCAGAATGACGGCATAGGGCAGAATACCCTCCCGCCATTGCAGCATTTTCTCCCGCTTTTTGGAGATGCTGTCGGCAAAGTAGACGATGATGGCCAGCTTGGCGATCTCCGACGGCTGGAAAGTAAACACGCCTTCAATACCCAGCCAGCGGCGGGAATTGTTGATCTTAATGCCGATGCCGGGGATAATGACCAGGATCAGCAGGAAGATGGAGAAGATCAACAGCATGCGGGCCGCGCCGCGCCAGCGCTGATAGTTGATCTTCCCCACCACAAACATGGCGGAAAGGCCCAGCGCGGCGAAGATCGCCTGCCGTTTGAAGTAGAAGGCGGGGTTGCTGCCGCCGGTCTCATAGAAGGCGGAGGGGAAGCTGGCGGAGAACAGCATGATAAGGCCGATCACAGTCAGCAGCAGTGTCAGCAGCAAAAAGGGAACGTCCATGCGTCCGCCCCTGGCGGCCAGAATATGCTTGCGCTCCACGGCCTTGCGGCGCATTTTTTCCGCGTGTTTTACAGGCGGCTGCTGGGGTCGCTGTGACATGGTACGTTCCTCCTTCCTGTGGCGATATTCGTGCGGCGGCATGCGGTCGTGCCGCCCTGCGGATGGCGGTCAGGGATCGTTTTGCAGGGCGGGGTGACCACACCCCGCCGTCGTTATACGGACGGGTATATTGACCGTCCATACGAACGGTTTGCCCGGAGCTTTTACATAGCCAGGAATCTTCCGTTTACGGCCACTATGGCCAGCAGGCAGAACAGCAGGCTCACCGTGGCGAATACCGACACGACCTTGTTCTCGCTCCAGCCGCACATTTCAAAGTGATGGTGCAGGGGCGCCATTTTGAATACACGCTTGCCGTGGGTCAGCTTGAAGTAGCCCACCTGAATGATGTCCGACAGCGTTTCGCAGATGTAGACAAAGCCCACCAGAATCAGGATCAGCGGCATGTCATAGGCAAAGGCCAGCGCCGCCACCGCGCCGCCCAGAAACAGAGAGCCGGTGTCACCCATAAATACCTTGGCCGGATAGTGGTTATACAGCAGGAAGCCCACCAGACCGCCGAACAGGGCGGCGCTGAAAATGCTAAGCTGGGTGTAATACACAGGGATGGCCGCCAGCACCAGATACTGGGGCATATAGCCGCAGCCCTCCCACGCGAAGAACGCCGCCACCGGCAGCGTCACGCTGCTGGAAAGCCCGTCGATGCCATCGGTAATATTGACGGCGTTTACGGTGCCCACGATCACGAAAGCGGCAAACACCAGATACACGCCCCAGTTTAGCACAATGTAAGTGTTGAAAAAGGGCACATACAGGTTGGGACTCAGCATCCCTTCATACCGCATCAGGCACAGAAAGGCCACCGCCGCCGCCAATTGCAGCAAAAACTTCTGGGGCGCGGTCAGGCCGGTGTTCTGATGGTGCTTTACCTTCTGATAATCGTCGATATAGCCGATACCGCCGAATACCAGCGCGAACAGATATACATACAGGTGCTGGAAGCTGCCGGCCAGCATTCCGCTCCAGCCGCAGATGACAATGGAAACGCCGATGCCGATAATGAACATCAGTCCGCCCATGGTGGGTGTGCCCTGCTTGGACATGTGCCACTTAGGGCCGATCTCCTTGATGCTCTGCCCCGCCTTCAGGCGGACGAGGGCGGGAATGAGAAGCTTCCCCACCACGGCGGTGACAACAAAGCTGACAATGGCAGCCAGAATAATTTCCATGTGAACGACTCTCTTTCTCTTGCCCCGTTCCGGGGGCGTTTTCTCTGGTTTACATTTCCTTCAGATGCTGGGCCACGATCTCGCGCTCATCCATGTGGAAGTGCTGATGATCGATCTCCTGGTAATCCTCGTGGCCCTTACCGGCCAGCACGATCACATCGCCGGGCTGGGCGTGATCCATGGCGTAGTGGATGGCTTTGACGCGGTCCGGCTCCACGGCGTAGGCGGCGCAGTCCTTCATGCCCGCCAGAATGTCGTTGATGATGGCCATAGGATCCTCGGTGCGGGGATTGTCAGAGGTGACGATGGAAAAGTCTGCCAGACGGGCCGCGATCTCGCCCATGACAGGGCGCTTGGTGCGGTCACGGTCGCCGCCGCAGCCGAACACCACCACGGTCCGGCCCCTGGCGAAGCTCCGCACCGATGAAAGGACGTTTTCCAGCGCGTCGGGCTTGTGGGCGTAGTCATTGAGGACCGTGAAATTCTTGCCGGGGGTGGGGATGATCTCCATGCGCCCCTTCACGCCGTGATTTTTCGCCAGCGCGTCGGCACATTCGGCGATGGGTACGCCCAGATTCCAGCAGGCGGAAATGGCGTCCAGCGTGTTATACACGGTGAATATGGCGGGGATGCCCACACGGACATGGGCCCATTCGGTGTCTGCTTCGGCGTCATATTCCACGCTGCCTGCGTGGAGCTGAATATTTTTGGCAGCCAGATCCGCCGGACCCTTTGCGCTGTAGCTGAAGGTACGGCAGGGGCAGTTGGCCAGCATCCGCTCGTGCCATGGGTCGTCAGCATTATAGATGGCCACGTCGCACCGCTCAAACAGGATAGCCTTGGCATCGCAGTATTCCTCCATCGTATGGTGGAAGTCCAGGTGATCCTGACTGAGGTTGGTAAAGATGCCCACGGCAAACCGGATGCCGTATACCCGGTCCAGCGCCAGCGCGTGGGAGGATACCTCCATCACCACATGGGTGCAGCCCGCGTCGGACATCTGGCGGAACAGGCGGTGCAGCTCGAAGGATTCCGGCGTGGTACGCTCCGTATGCAGCACCTGATCGCCGATCATGTTCTGGATGGTGCCCACCAGGCCAACCTTGGCCCCGGCCTTCTGTTCAAGGATACTCTTGATGAGATAGGTGGAGGTGGTCTTGCCGCTGGTGCCGGTGACGCCGATCATGGTCATCTCTCTGGCGGGATGGTCGAACCAGTTGCCGCCCATCAGCGCCAGCGCCTTGCGGGAGCTTTCTACCTGCACATAGGGGATACTTCCTTCGGGTACGCGCTCACATACCACGCAGGCCGCGCCCTTTTCGGCGGCCATGGGGATAAAGCGGTGGCCGTCCACCGCTTCGCCGCTGATGGCCACGAATACATCGCCGACCGCGGTGGTACGGGAATCATAGCTGATACCGGTGATCTCCGTCTCCATATCGGCGGTGGCGGAGAGGACAGGCAGACCCTTCAATACGTCCTTCAGTTTCATGGAACACGCTCCTTTATCCTGTTTTGCGGCAGGTGACAGCCGCGCTCCTGCCAGTATAGCAGGCAGGAAATGTAAGTGAAATGGGATAATGTGCCATAATAGATGGCAAAAGCTGCGCGTCAGTCCCGCACGGTGGTATCACCCAGACGAACGGTGATGACTGTTCCGGCGGCCACTTCCGTACCGGCCTCCAGATCCTGGCTGAACACCAGCACGGTGTTGGATTCAGAGCTGGTGGTGCCGGTGAAGCGGATCAGCAGGCCCGCGTTGGTGGCGGCGGTGTTGGCCTCGGAGGCTGTGCGGCCTACCAGCGAGGGTACTGTACACATCTTATCCGGTTTATCTGCTCCCGCATACAGGATCACGGTGGATTTGCCCGGAATGATCGCGCCGCCCACGGGGGTCTGATCGGTGATGCTCTCGCCCTCGCCCTCTATCTTGCAGGAGAAGCCCCGTTCCTTCATACGGTCCTTGGCCTCCTGTACGGACATGCCGATCACATTGGGAACGGTGGTGTCCACACCCATCAGCTCCTCGGCGCTGTAGCTTGGCTCGATGCCCAGATAGGGCAGGATCTCTTCCATAATATGGCTGGCGGTGGGCGCCACCATGTTGCCGCCGGACACATAGGTGCCGGTAGAGCGGCTGGGCGTATCCATGGTGATCAGCATCATGATCTGGGGATTGTCTGCCGGCGCGAAGCACAGGAAAGAAACCACCACGTCACCGGTCTGGCCTTTATCGGCCGTACCGGTCTTACCGCCGATGCGGTAGCCCGCCACCTGGCCGTTCTTGCCGGTGCCGCTGGCCACCACATATTCCAGACATTCCCGCACAGTGGCGGAGGTCTCCTCACTGATGACCTGCCGTACCGGAGTGTCGTCGTGCTGCCATATCACGTTTCCGTCGCTGTCGGTGATCTGCTTGGCAAAGTGAGGTGTATAAAGATAACCGCCGTTGACACAGGCTGCCTGCGCGGTGATCAGCGCCAGCGGCGTCACGGTAAAGTTCTGGCCAAAGGCATAGCAGGCCAGATCCAGTTGGGTAAAGCTGGCATCGGCGGCAAATACGCCGGTAGCCTCGCCGCCCAGGTCGATGCCGGTGGGAGACATAATGCCGAAGGAGCGCATATATTCATAAAATTTTTCCGTACCAAGCTTCAGACCGTAGGAGATAAATGCCGGGTTGCAGGAGTTACCGACGCTTTGCTTCAGCGATTGCAGGCCATGTCCGGCCTTGTTGGAGCAGTGGATGGTCTGGCCGGAGATGGTCACCGCGCCGCCGCAGTTGACGGTGGTGGCCTCGTTGATCAAGCCCTCCTCCAGCGCCGCGGCCAGCGTCAGGATCTTGAAAGTGGAACCCGGCTCATAGGTGTCGTTCAGCGCCTTGTTGCGCCATTGGATCAGCTGGGCATCGCCGGTGTCGATCTCGCCCCGTTCGATGCGCTCCAGCAGCGTCTTGTCACTGACGGTGGAAAAATCATTCAGGTCATAGTTGGGATAGGATGCCATGGCCAGAATACCGCCGTTGCGAACGTCCATCACGATGCCGGTGGCGCCGTTGGCGGGGGAGAAATTGTCACACATCTCCTCAATGCCCTTTTGCAGGTAGTACTGCACGGTAGCTTCCAGCGTTACCTGCAATTCGTCGCCGTTCTCCGGGTCGAAGTACTGGGAGTATTCAAACAGCATGTCGTTCTGCCTGTTGTCTTTGGCGGTGACCACAAGGCCGGACTTGCCCTGCAGCTCTTTGTCATATTCCGCTTCCAGCCCGTACAGGCCGGTATAATCGGTTCCCACAAAGCCGATCACATGGGAGGCCAGGTCGCTGTAGGGATAGTACCGCTTGGCGTCGGTGGTCAGAAACACACCCTTGACCTTGTTGTCGTTGATATACTGCCGCACCTGGTCGGCCACATCCTCCTCGACCCTGTATTTCAGCACCTCATACATGGAGTCGCTGCGGGCCATTTTTTTCAGGATGCCCTCCTCGCTGATGTCCAGGAGCTTGGCCAGCGCGCCGGCCAGTATCTCCTTGGTCCATGCCACGGGGTTCTTTTCGTCATTCAGGGCGTCGTTGATCTCCTTGGGAGAGAGGAAGATGGTTTCCGCGGTGGAGGAGATCGCCAGGATATTGCCGGATGCATCGTAGATCGTGCCGCGGCTGGCGGTGACAACGCTGCTGCGGGTCTGCTGGCTGACGGCCTTGGACTGAAGCTCCTCGTGCCGGGTGATCTGCAGGGAATACAGCTTGAAGAACAGCACGATGAACATGCCGATGCCCATGATCAGCATCAGCACAAAGGTGCGGCTCTGTATCACCCGATTGGCCCGGCGGACGGATTCATCCTTCCGGTTGGGATTGCGGTGGTTCTGCGGATAGTTCTGCGGCATGATACGCTCCTTTTGCGGCGGAGAAAAGTTGGATATGTAAAGGCCAAAGCAAGGAGCAAGAAATCAGCTTCTTACTCCTTGCTGTTCGCGTCATTATACGGTAGGATCAGCGGAAATATTCCCAGATGGATCGGGCGCCGTCCTTGATCGAGGAAACAGCTTTTTCCATCACACCCGGTTCGCTGCCATAGACCACAGCGCTGTCAGACCCGCTCAGGTCAATGTACTGTACCTGTCCGGAGGTGGGCTTGGACATACCGGCTTCCTCCGCGGCTGCCTTGATGGTGGCCAGGTCAAAGGTCTTTTCATATTCTGTCAGCAGAGAAACGTGCTCCTCCTCCAGCGCGGCCAGCTCATTTTTGATGGTGACCACATGGTTGGATACGGTGGTCAGCTGCACATAACCCAGCAGCAGGACCATCACCAACGCGCAGACTGTGGCGATACCGCACAGCATCAGAGGAGAGGGACGGGTCTTGGCCTGCGCCTGGGGGTGGCGGCGGGGCTGCGCTTTGGGCTGCGGCGCGGCAGGCTGCCGGATCTCGGCGGCCTCCTCCAACTGACGCTCACGGGCCAGCGTATCCAGATCATAGGCCAGGGAGCCGTATATCATTGTCATGTTGCGGCGGCGTTCGTCAGTCATGGGAGGACTTCCTTTCTTTGGTAAGTGGTATCAGAGCTTTTCCGCGACCCGGAGCTTCGCGCTTCTGGCGCGGGGATTTTCCGCTACCTCCGCGTCGCCCGGTAGAATGGGCTTGCGGGAGATGAGCTTCATTTTCGGTTTCTTTCCGCACACGCATACAGGGAAGCTGGGCGGGCAGGTGCAGCCGGTGGCCAATTCCTGCATGGTTTTCTTGATGATGCGGTCCTCCAGCGAGTGGAAGGAGATCACCGCCAGCCGTCCGCCGGGCTTCAGGTGCTCGCAGGCGGCGTTCAGCATGGGCGGGAGGGCATCCAGCTCACTGTTGACAGCGATGCGGATGGCCTGAAAGCTTCGCTTGGCCGGATGCTGCTTTTCCCGCAGTGCCTGGGGCGGCATGGAGCCTTTGATCACATCCACAAGCTGTAGGGTGGTCTCGATAGGGGCCGTCTCCCGCGCCCGGCAGATGCCCCTGGCAATGGCAGGGGCGTAGCGCTCCTCGCCATATTCATAGAGGATGCGCCGCAGCTCTTCAAAGGACCACTGGTTCACCACCTGATGGGCGTCCAGTGCCGCGGTGCGATCCATCCGCATGTCCAGCGGCGCGTCGTGCATGTAGCTGAAGCCCCGCTGCGCGTCATCCAGCTGGGGGGAGGATACGCCCAGATCGAACAGCATACCATCCGCTCCGGAGATATGCAGTTCCTCCAGGATCTCACCGATGCGGTCAAAGTTGCTGTGCACCAGCGTCACATGCGCCATATGCTCCCGCAGCCGTTCCCGCGCGGCGATAATGGCGGTCTCATCCCGGTCAATGCCGATAAGGCGTCCTGTGGTCAGCCGCCTGGCGATCTCCAGCGAGTGTCCGGCCCGGCCCAGCGTTCCGTCAACATAAATGCCATCAGGGCGAAGGGCCAGCGCCTCTAGACATTCCTCCAGCAGTACCGGACGATGCCCGTAGGCGAGATCCTCCTGAACATTGTGGTGCAGCTCCATGGTCACAGCCCCATTTCCGCCATAGCCAGCTCCAGAGAGCCGTCGGCAAAGGCAGCGTTTTCGATATCGGCCCACCGCTGAGCGTTCCAGATCTCCACACGGTCAAAGCTGCCAGTGACCACAACATCCTTCTCAAGTCCGGCGTACTGCCGCAGCTTCAGCGGCAGCAGGATACGGCCCTGCGCGTCCGGCTCACAATCGGCCGCCAGCGCGAACATGGGGCGCAGCCGCTTTACATCGCTGTAGTTCATGGTTTTCAGCTTGTCCATCACAGCATTCCAGCTGTCGTCAGAGTACACCGACAGGCAGTGATCCTGCCCCACGGTAACGTGGAAGGTGCCGCCCAGCTCCTCACGCAGCTTGGCGGGGATGAACAGACGGCCCTTGGCGTCAATGGTGTGCGCGTATTGACCTGTCATGTTCCTCACCTCCTGCGACAGCATGGATCGGTAAAAGTGTGGGATTTTCCACCACAAAGGTGGATACTCTCCCCACAATTCACCACTGTGCTTTTTAGTATACGCAAAACGGCTGCGGATTGCAAGGAGAATTTTTCTTGTGCTTGTGCCGCTTTCCAGCTGTTTTTTCCAGCATTTTCCTCCTGTGGCGGCAACAATAAAACGCCTGTTTCAGTTCGAAAAATATAAAAAGCAGCCGGACACAACATCTTGTGTCCGGCTGCTTGCGTGCCACAATATCATGATATTTGTGCAAAACGCAGAAATTTAGCAAAAGAAACTGTGATTTTCGACAATACAACGCCGCGCTGCTTATCCCTGGGCGGCGGGCTTCTGCGTGTCCTGCTTCAGATGATCCTGTGCCGCCTGCATTTGCTCCTGAGAAGCGGCGCGGAACTGGGCGCGGGAGGTCTGTACCTCGGAAAGTGCCGTTTGAATGGCCTCCTCCGTGCGGCGCAGCGCGTCCTCGGTATACGTGTTAGCCACACGGTACAGCTCGCGGCTGCGCTCTTCAGCCCGGTGGATGATATCCGCGCTTTTCTGCCGCGCCTGCTGGATGACTTCGCTTTCGGAGACGATGGTCTTGGCGTCCAGCTCGGCCTGACGCATCATCTTCTCCACTTCCTTTTTGGCGCCGGCCACATAGTCGTTGCGGGCGGCGATCAGCTCCTTGGCCTTTTTCAGCTCCAGCGGCAGCTTGGAGCGGATCTCGTCCAGAATATCCAGGGCCTCGTCCCGGTTGATCGTGCATTTTTCGGCGTTGAAGGCAACGCTTTTTGCCTCGTCGATCATGTTATACAGCATGTCGATCAAGCGCTGTACGTCTTTCTCCTCCATTTCAGCGGTCACATCCTTTCATCAATTCCTCCGCGACTGGTGCGGGTACATACTTTTCCAACGGCTGGCCATAGCGGATCATTTCGCGGGCCATGGTGGAGCTGAAATGCTCAAATTCAGCCCGCGCAGGCAGCAGCAGGGTCTCCAGCTCCGGTTCAATGCCCTGATTGATGCGAGCCATCTGGAGCTCCGCGTCAAAGTCCGTCATGTTGCGGACGCCCTTGACAATGATGCGGGCGTTTTTCTGCCGGGCGTAATCCGCCAGCAGACCGGAAAACAGCTCTACCTCCGCGTTGGGAATGTGGGCGATAGATTTGCGGATCAGCTCCAGCCGCTTCTCCTGGGTAAACATGGGCTGCTTTTTCTCGCAGTTGACCATGACGCACATATATACCTTATCGAAGCATTGGGCGGCCCGAGTGAGAATATCCAGGTGCCCCAGTGTGATGGGGTCAAAGCTGCCGGGATAGATGGCGGTATTCATAGGCTGTCCTCATTTCCGCTGCGATGATAGACACTCAGCTTGATCTTGCCATACCGGTATTGACGATACAGCGAATAGGGGGGAGCCAGTGCCGGCAATTCTGTTTCTACAGCACTTTCCGCCACAATTATACCATGTTCACGGCAAATGTCAAATGCGGCGATCTCCTCCAGCGCCTTCACCAGCAGTCCGGAGGCGTAGGGAGGATCCAGAAAGATGATATCGAATTTTTCGCCGCTTTTGAGATAGGACATGGCGTCGCCGCTGCGGACCACCGCCCGGTCACCGAGACCGCAGACCTCCAGATTTTCCCGGATCAGCTTTACCGCGTCATTGCGCTGGTCAATGAACACGCACTGCCGCGCCCCTCGGCTCAGAGCCTCGATACCCAGCTGTCCCGTTCCTGCGAACAGGTCAAGGATACGGCGGCCCTCGATATCAAACTGAATAATGGAGAAAATGCTCTCCTTCACCTTTCCAGTGGTGGGGCGGGTCTCCATGCCCTGCAATTCCTTCAGGATCCTGCCGCGGGCAGAACCGGTGATCACTCTCATTGCTTCATCCCCCTTGGGTCAAATTGTTCAAAGATGACCAGCGCGCCATCCTCTTCAGCGGTCTCCATATCCGACCTGCTGCGGATGGTCCAGCTGAACTCCTGCGCGCCATATAACGTGCGGCACAGCCGCAGGGACAGACAGCTTCTGTCCTCAAAGCGGTAGGCGATAAAATCGGGCCGGGTACGGCAGTTCAGCAGCAGATTGCGCAGCACCCAGCGCACCACGCCCGGCAGGCTCTTGCCGTCGCCGTGGCGGGCAAAATTTTCGCTGAGCTGGCCCCGCACCACGTCGGGCCGGTTCTGCCACAGCCATGCGAGACACCGGGGATCAAAGGACTCCATGCAGTAGGTGACGCCGCGATGCTTGTCCAGCAGCTTGCAGGCAGCGTCGGCCAGCGCGTCGGCGTTGCCCCGCTCGGCCTTCAGCTCCACGATCAGCGGCGCTTTTCCGGCGAAGATAGGGAGTACCTCCTCCAGCAGAGGAATGTGATACTCGGTGTCCTCCAGCGTATACCGGGACAGGTCCTCCGCCGTCAGGTCCTCGATCTCCACGTCAGCGCCTGCCGTCCGCAGCAGGGAAGCGTCATGGATCACCGCCAGGTGACCGTCCTTCATCAGGTGCACGTCCAGCTCCGCGCCGAAGCCGCACTGGACGGCGCGCCTGAAGGCGGGAATGGAGTTTTCGGGGATGCGGGGCTTGTCATGGAAGCCCCGGTGGGCGTACCGCCAGCCCCGAAACCGCTCCCAATCCGCGCGTCTGCGGCAGCGCAGGCACAGGATATACAGCAGCGCGATCAGAAGGATAATTGCCAAAAGGATCCAAAGTAAAGTCATATCAGTCGTTCTCCAGATTTTCCAAAGCTTCCAGCCCCATCACCGCGTCGGGCTTGCTGTCGCCGTGATGGACGAACAGCATGGTGACAAAGGCCAGCGCCGCGAACACGGCGGCGTAAGGGAACAGTACCCGCATGCCCCACCGGTCCATCAAAAGACCGGACAGCATAGGCGTGGCCACCTGCGCCGCCATGGAGGCGGTGTAGTAGAAGCCGGTATATTTGCCCACATTGCCGCCGCTGGACAGCTCCACCACCATGGGGAAAGAGTTGACATTGATGGTGGCCCACGCGATACCGGCCAGTGCGAACATGGCGTTCATCAGCAGGGTAGGACTCTCCGCGTGCAGAAAGCTGGCCACGCCAAAGGCTGCCGTCAGCATGATCACGCCTGCCTGAATCGCCCGCTTGCGGCCGATCCTGCTGGAAATGATGCCCACCGGCAGGTAGGCCACGATGGCCGCCGCCTGGGCGATGATCAGGGTCAGGTTGTAGTCCTTGTGCAGGATATTGCTGGCATAGACGGAGTATTTGCTGGTGACGGCATTATAGCCGAAGAACCACAGCACGATACTCAGCAGGATAAAAATGAGGGACTTTACCTCTCCGACAGACAGCTTCCGCTCCTCCTGGGGCGCGCCGTCCTCCGCGGCCTCCTCCACGCCGCAGGCAACGCTGTCGCGCTGCATCTCCTGTGCCCACTCCACCTCCCGGACGGTCAGCATGAAGATCACCAGCGCGGCCAGCATAATGGCGGCGATGACGCCGAAATAGCCGGTATAGCTCATGAGAGAGTTGCGCACGGCGGAGGTGGCGAACACCATGCCCAGCGCCAGCACCAGAATACCGCCGGCGCTGCCCATCAGGTTAATGACCGCGTTGGCCTTGGAGCGCAGGGGCTTCATGGTCACATCCGGCATCAGCGCTACGGCGGGCGAACGGAACGTGGCCATGGCCACAAGGATCACCAGCAGCACCAGAATAAAGAACACCAGCGTGCCGGGATGCGCCGCCGTCACCTGCCAGGCGTAGGCCTGTCGGGCCGGGGTCACATAGTTGGTATAGTCGGGGTTGGTGACAGTTTTACCGCTTTCATCGGTGATCTGGCTGCGGATGGCGGTAAATTCCTCCTCGGTGAATTGCTCGCGCAGCACGAATCTGTCGCCGTGAGGGGTGATAAGCTGCTCGTCCGCCTGACTTTCATAGATGGCGCTCAGGGAGACGGGATCGTCGATATTGGCGGCGTCCCCCAGATGCTTCAACTGGGTGTTGTCAATGAAGCTCAGGCAGATCAGCGCCACGGCGGCGATAAGGGTGCCGATGACGATGAAGGGCGTCCGCCGCCCGCTGCGGTGGGTGCACTTGTCGGAGATCGCGCCGAACAGCGGCAGCATGAACAGCGCCAGCACGTTGTCCGCCGCCATGATGACGCCGGACCATGTCTGGCTCATGCCGAACTTGTTGGTCAGGATCAGGGGAATGGTGTTGTCATAGGCCTGCCAGAAGGCGCAGATCAGGAAAAAGGCAAAGCCCACCAGGATCGTGCGTTTATAGTTCAGCTTCATATTCAATTCTCCTTCAAGTCGTGATAGAGCTTTGCAATATTGTCATAGATCCATGTGGGGTTGATCCGGTATTTCACGATGTCGCCCATGACGCCCTCGCCGCTGAGGACGAAAACACTGTCGATCCCGGCGTTGACGCCGCAGGCCACGTCGGTATACAGCCGGTCGCCGATGATCACAGCCTGTTCCGGCGCAAAGCCTGTCCGGGCAAGGGCCAGACATACCATCTCCGGCTGGGGCTTTCCCAGAAAGCGGGGCTTTCTGCCGGTGGCTCGCGTCAGCATTTCGCACACGCTGCCGCAGTCCGGTACGGAGCCGTACCAGGTGGGGCACACCCAGTCGGGATTGGTGGCCAGCCATGTGACGCCCCGATTCAGCAGGATACAGCTGTCCTCCAGCTTCTGAAAGGTCAGCTCCGTGTCAAAGCCGCTGAGCAGTACCGTGATATCGCCTGACAGCGTATCCGTCACGTCGATGCCCGCCTGCCGGAGCTGTGCCTTCAGGGACGCCGTGCCGGAGACGTAGCATCTCTGCCCCGGAAACTCCGCCAGCAGCGTGCGCTCCGCCGCGTCGGCGGAGGTCATGTAATCCTCCGGCACGGTCTCGATGCCGAGACGGCGCATTTTGGCGATATAGCCCTCTGCGCCCCGGGAGGAATTGTTGGTCAGGAACAGGTAGCGCCCGCCCCGGCGGCGGATCAGCGCCAGAAATTCCGCAGCCTTGTCAAAAAGCTGCTCATCCAGGTAGAGGGTGCCGTCCATATCCAGCAGAAAGAGCCGCTTGTCTGTCAGCAACGCCATGGCCTTGCCTCCCGCATACCAACAAAATATCAGTATACAGAATAGCACATACAGGGGAAGATGGCAAGAATTTGTTATTTTCTGTTTTGCGCGGCAGGCGATAAGAAGCTTTACCCTCACCGTGCGGCGGGGTGTAGTCACCCCGCCCTACGAAGAGATGCGGAAATGTTTTGTCGGGCGGCCTGATCACGGGCCGCCGGACAACGCTTCCTCTTCTACCGTTTCATCAATGAGCGGCAGCGGCGCAAAACAGCCAAACACATATTTTCCTTCTTCCTCCACATACTACCGGAAAATGTGAGGTGAAGCGAATGGAAATGCATCGAACCGGGCGGACGGTCAGCTTTTCCGGCGGCGTCAGTGTGCTGTCATGGGGCAGCATCGGCGGCAAGCTGGAGGGACAGGGGCCGCTTGGGAGTTATTTTGACGAGATCGAAACGGATGCCTTCTGCGGCCAGACCAGCTGGGAAAAGGCGGAGTCCATTTTCCAGCAGCGGGCCATGGGCCATGCGCTGGAGCGTGGCGGCATGACGGCGGAGGACGTGGATCTGGCATTGGCGGGGGATCTGCTGAACCAGTGCGCCGCCAGCAATTTTGCCTTGCGGAACCAACCCTTCCGTGTGGGCGGCCTGTATGCCGCCTGCGCCACCATGGGCGAGGGGCTGGCGCTGGCCTCCATGCTGCTGCAGGGCGGCGCGGCCAATACGGCGGCGGTGGTGACGTCTTCCCACTACTGCACTGCCGAGCGGCAATACCGCATGCCGCTGCCATACGGCTCCCAGCGGTGTCCCACCGCCCAGTGGACGGCCACCGCCTCCGGCTGCTGTATCCTGGGCCGCAATGGCGACGGGCCGTATATTACCCACGCCATTATGGGCCGTGTAGTGGATATGGGCGTGAATGACGAGTGCAATATGGGCGGAGCTATGGCCCCTGCCGCCATTGATACGTTGGAGACACTGTTCCGGGATACCCGCACCACGCCCCAGGACTATGATCTGATCGTTACCGGCGATCTGGGCGCTGTCGGCCACAGTGTCGTAAAAGATCTGATGACACGGGACGGCTTTGATATGGACAGCCGCTATACGGACTGCGGACTGCTGCTGTTCGACCGGCAGAAGCAGGATATGCATGCCGGCGGCTCCGGCGCGGGGTGCAGCGCCTCGGTGCTGTGCGCCTATCTGCTGCCGGGACTGAAAAGCCGCCGGTGGAAACGGATGATCTTCGCGCCCACCGGCGCGCTGCAAAGCCCCACCACGGTATTTCAGAAGGAGACTATGCCGGCGGTGTGCCATGCGGTAGTGCTGTCGGCGGAGCGATAAGGAGGACGAAATGGACTATGTATGGTGCTTTCTCTGCGGAGGCTTGCTGTGTCTGATCGGACAGGTGCTCATCGACCTGACCAAGCTGACCCCGGCCCGCATCCTGACAGGCTATGTGGTGGCAGGGGTCATTTTGCAGGCGGTGGGCCTGTATCAGCCGCTGGTGGATTGGGCCGGGGCGGGCGCTACCGTACCGCTGACCGGCTTTGGCTACTCGCTGGCCAAGGGGGTGGCCGCGGCGGTGGAGGAGCAGGGGCTGCTGGGCGTCATCACAGGCGGCCTGACGGCCACCGCCGGCGGTATCGCCGCGGCGGTGGTGTTCGGCCTGCTGATGGCCCTTCTCTGCAAGCCAAAAGAAAAGCGTTGACAAATACCCTGAGGGGGTATATAATGCCACCATCAAATAATACCCCCGGGAGGTATACGATATGGACTGCTGCCATTGCCAGAAAACCAAGCACCGCTCCGACGAGGAGCAGAAGCGGCTTACGAACCGCCTGAACCGGATCGAGGGACAGGTGCGGGGTCTGAAGGATATGCTGCAAAAGGACGCCTACTGTCCTGATATCCTGATCCAGGTATCCGCCGTCAGCGCGGCGCTGAACAGCTTCAGCAAGGAACTGCTGGCCGCCCATATCCGCACCTGCGTGGCGGACGGCATCCGTCAGGGGGATGACGCGGTCATCGACGAGCTGGTGACCACGCTGCAAAAGCTGATGAAATAAGGAGGCGGCGTTATGCAGGAAAAATTTGTGGTAACGGGCATGACCTGCGCGGCCTGTTCGGCTCATGTAGAGAAGGCGGCGGGGCAGCTGCCCGGCGTCACCAGCGCGGTGGTGAACCTGATGCTGGGCACCATGCTGGTGGACTATGACCCGGAAAAGGTGACGGCGGAGCAGATCATAGCCGCAGTGGAAGGCGGCGGCTACGGCGCGAAGCGTGCTGCCGATGTGAAGCAGGATGTGCGCAGGGAGCAGGACGAGGCGCTGGTAAAGATGCGCCGCCGTCTGGTGTGGTCCATTGTACTCCTGGTGCCGCTGTTTTATATCAGTATGGGCCATATGATGGGCCTGCCGCTGCCCGGTTTTCTCACGGCCAGCCATCTGGTCCATGCCATATCCCAGCTGGTGTTCTGCGTGCCGATCCTGATTTTGAACCGCAGCTATTTTACTGTGGGCTTTTCCCAGCTGTTCCGCCGCAGCCCCAACATGGACACACTGGTGGCGGTAGGCGCCAGCGCGGGATTGCTGTACAGCCTGATTGAAATGGTGCGCCTTGCGGCGGGGCAGGTGTCCGGCATGCCGGAGCTGTATTTCGAGTCGGCGGGCATGATCTGCGCGCTGGTCACCGTGGGCAAATATCTGGAGGAGCGCAGCAAGGGCAAGACCACCGACGCCATCTCCGCCCTGCTGGCGCTGGCCCCGGACAGCGCCGTTGTCAAGCGTAACGGCGTGGAGGTCACCGTGGCGGCGGAGGACATCCGGAAGGGCGACATTGTGGTGGTGCGTCAGGGCGGCAAGATCCCCGTGGACGGCGTGGTGGTCAACGGGGAAGGCTCGGTGGACGAGTCCGCCATCACCGGCGAAAGCCTGCCGGTGGAAAAGGGCGTGGGCGACACCGTCACCTCTGCCACCGTGAACCAGAGCGGTTATCTGGAGCTGGAGGCCACCCGTGTGGGGGCGGATACCACCCTTTCACAGATCGTGAAGCTGATGGAGGAGGCCTCCTCCAGTAAAGCGCCCATCTCCCGTCTGGCCGACAAGATCAGCGGCGTGTTCGTGCCGGTGGTCATGTCCATTGCGCTGCTGGCGGCGCTGCTGTGGGCTTTTGCGGGCGGGCAGAGCGTGCGGTTCTGCCTGTCGGTGGGCATCGCCGTGCTGGTGATCTCCTGCCCCTGCGCGCTGGGCCTTGCCACGCCTGTGGCCATCATGGTGGGAACGGGAAAGGCGGCGGAGAACGGTATCCTGATCAAATCCGCCCAGTCGCTGGAGCTGATGGGCCGGGTGAATACGGTGGTGCTGGACAAGACCGGCACGGTCACCGAGGGCAAGCCCCGGCTCACCGACTGCTTTGCCGCGGAGGACGTCACCGAGGAGGAGCTTCTCTGCGTGGCGGCCAGTGTGGAGCGGCCCAGCGAGCATCCCCTCAGCCGCGCCGTCACCGAGGCGGCGCGGGAGCGGAGCATCCCTCTGTGCGATGTGACGGATTTCGCCGCCATCCCCGGCGGCGGTGTGCGGGCGAAGCTGCACGATAAGACCATCTTTGCCGGGAATGCCCCTTATATACAGTCTATCGGCGTGGATATCGCCGCCTTCGCCCGGCAGGCAGCCGCGTGGGCGGAGGACGGCAAAACGGTGCTGTACTTTGCCGAGGAGGGCCGCGCCCTGGGCGTTATTGCCGTGGCCGATACCGTCAAGCCTGACAGCGCTGCCGCCATCGCCGCCCTGAAGCGCAGCGGCTGCCGTGTGGTGCTGCTGACCGGCGACAACGCCCGGACCGCCAACGCCATTGCCCGCCAGGTGGGTGTGGATCAGGTGATCTCGCAGGTGCTGCCCCAGGACAAGGCCGTCTGCGTGGAGAGACTCCAGAAGGAGGGCCAGCTGGTGGCCATGGTGGGTGACGGCATCAACGACGCCCCGGCACTGGTGCAGGCGGACGTGGGCCTTGCCATCGGCGCGGGTACGGATATTGCCATCGAGTCGGCGGATATCGTGCTGATGAAGAGCAGCCTTGCCGACGTGGCCTCCGCCGCGGAGCTGAGCCGTGCCGTGCTGCGGAACATCCGGCAGAATCTGTTCTGGGCGTTTTTCTATAACAGCGTGGGAATCCCCGTGGCGGCGGGCGTGCTGTACCCGGCGCTGGGTCTGCTGCTGAATCCCATGATCGCCGCCGCCTGCATGTCGCTGAGCAGCGTGTGCGTGGTGTCCAACGCCCTGCGCCTGCGGCTGTGGAAGCCCCGGCTGAAAGCTGTATCCCACGCCGCGCCGTCCGCGGCGGAACATATTACCGTATCAAATGAGGAGGAAACAACTATGAAAAAGACTGCTGTCATCGAAGGCATGATGTGTGCCCATTGCGTGGCCCATGTGGAAAAGGCCCTGAACGCCCTGCCCGGCGTAAAGGCCGCCGTTGACCTGACCTCCGGCACCGCCGTGGTAGAGGGCGATGTGACCGACGAGGCCATCCGCGCCGCCGTTACCGAGGCGGGCTATACCGTGAAGGAGATCCGATAATATCCGGGCTGCATAAAAGCAAAAAAGTGAAAAAAGTATCCCCCCACCCCGCTTGCGGGATGGGGGGCGCTTTGTTATGATGTTAACAACCAAACTGAGGAGAACGGAGAAAAATCCATGAAATTGACAAAACGACTGCTGTCGCTGGTTCTGGCGGCGGCCATTCTGGCTTTGACGCTGGCGGGCTGCGGTGGAGATAACGGCGAAAGCGGAACGCAGAGCGGCGGCTCCACGCTGGTATACGGCAGCGGCGACTATACCCGGATCAATCCGGCCATGGACGAGCATTGCGAGATCAACGTGCTGCTGTTCGACGGGCTGACGGATCATGACGGCGACGGGCAGATCGTTCCCCGGCTGGCGGAAAGCTGGGACTATGATCCGGATACCCTGACCTATACCTTCCATCTGGCACAGGGCGTGACCTGGCATGACGGGCAGCCCTTTACGGCGGAGGATGTGAAGTTCACCTTCGAGGCCATTATGGACGAAGCCAACGGCTCGGAGAACGCCCCAAATTATGAGGATGTGACAGCCGTCAACGTGGTGGATGAGTACACGGTGGCCTTTACCCTGTCTGCGGTCAATACCGCCTTTCTGGAGTATATGACCATGCCAATCCTGCCTGCCCATCTGCTGAAGGGCGAGGACATGCAGACCTCTGACTTCTTCCGCGCCCCGGTGGGTACCGGTCCTTATAAGCTGGAGCGCTGGGATGCCGGTCAGTCCATCACGCTGGTGAAGAATGACGGATATTTTGCCGGCCCCGCCAAGATCGATACCATTGTCTTTAAGATCGTGACCGATTCCAACGCCAAGACCATGCAGCTGCAAACCGGCGAACTGGATTTGTCCCAGGTGACGCCCAAGGATGCGGCGGCCTTTGAGGGCAAGGATGGCTATACCGTCTACGACATGACGACCTCTGATTACCGGGGCATCCTCTATAATTTCAACAATACCTACTGGCAGGAGAACGCCGACCTGATCCCTGCCATCAGCTGTGCCATTGACCGTCAGGCCATTGTGGACGCGGTGCTGCTGGGCAAGGGCGAAACGGCATACAGTCCCTTACAGCGCAATATTTACAACGATCCGGATGTGGAGCGCTGGGAGTATGATCCCGCGCGGGCGGAGCAGCTGCTGACCGAGGCTGGCTGCACCAGAGATGCCGAGGGCTTCTGGCAGCGAGATGGGCAGCGGATCGGATTCACCATCAATGCATCCGCGGACGATCAGGTGCGTATCGATATGGCCCAGGCTGCCGCCCAGCAGCTGCGCGGGATCGGCCTGGAGGTAAAGGCGGCGATCCCTGCCGAGGGCATCGACTGGGGCGGACAGGAGTGCTGTATCATTGGATGGGGCTCTCCCTTCGACGCGGATGATCATACATATAAGGTATTCGGTACCAATAAGGGCGCCAATTACTCCGGTTATTCCAACGAACAGGTGGACGCGGCGCTGACGAAGGCCCGCCAGACCGATGACCCGGAAGAGCGGGCGGCAGCTTATGCCGAATTTCAGCAGGCGCTGGCACAGTCCCCGGCCTACACCTTCTTCTGCTATATCGACGCCATCTATGTGGCGGCGGAGAACATTCAGGGCATTACGCCGGACACGGTACTGGGACACCATGGCGTCGGCATTTTCTGGAATGTCTGTGACTGGACGATCTGATCCTTCCGCGGCGTCCTCCCGGCCCCCTCGTTATGAGGGGGCTATCGCCGTATCAGGCGGCGGAGACGTAAAACAGTTCCAAAAGGATGGTGTATGATGCGAAACACTGTATTGGATCTCAGTCATCTGTCGGTATGCCTGGATACTCCGGCCGGGACGGTGCAGGCTGTGCGTGATGTGAGCCTGACCCTCTATGAGGGCGAGGTGCTGGCGCTGGTAGGAGAATCCGGCTGCGGCAAGAGCATGCTGTGCCGCGCGATCATGAAGCTGCTGCCCGGAAGCGCGGTGATCTCCGAAGGCAGCATCACGGTGGAAGGCGTAGATATCACAGCCTACCGTGAGCGGGATATGCGCCGCCTGCGGGGCCGGGTGTTCTCCATGATCTTTCAGGATCCGCTGACAGCGCTGGATCCCGCCATGACGGTGGGCGCCCAGATCGCCGAGACGGTGCGTGCCAACAGCGTGCGGGAACGCGGCGCGGTGGAACGGCGGGTGCTGGAGCTGATGGAGCTGGTGGGGATCGACCAGCCCGGGCAGCGCTGTGGGCAGTACCCTCACCAGCTGTCCGGCGGGCAGCGTCAGCGGTGCCTGATGGCTATGGCGCTGGCGGGCGGACCGAAGATCCTGCTGGCGGACGAGCCTACCACGGCGCTGGATGTGACTGTGCAGGCGCAGATACTGGATCTCCTGCGGGAGATCCAGCAAAAGCTCCGCACCGCTACGATACTGGTGTCCCACGATCTGGGCGTGGTGGCCCGGGCAGCGGACCGGGTCGCCATCATGTATGCCGGACGTATCGTGGAGATCGGCACGGCGGAGGAGATCTACTATGATCCCCGGCATCCCTATACACAGGGACTGCTGCGTTCTCTGCCGGCACTGGCAAAGCGCCGCGGCGCGCTGTACACCATTCCCGGTATGCCCCCCACGCTGACCGATCCGCCGGCCGGCGATGCCTTTGCCTGCCGCAATCCTCGGGCGCTGGCGATTGACTATCAGCAGCAGCCGCCTATGTTCCGCGTCAGCGATACCCATTACGCGGCTACATGGCTGCTGGATCCCCGCGCGCCGCAATTACCGCCGTTAACGGAAGGAGAGGAAGCGTATGTCTGATATCCTGCTGGATGTGCGGCATCTGACCCATTGCTTCAGGCTGCCCGGCAGACAGATCCTTCGGGCGGTGGATGACGTGTCCTTCCAGCTTCGGCAGGGCGAAATACTGGGGCTGGTGGGTGAGTCCGGCTGCGGCAAGTCTACCGTGGCCCGGTGCGTCATGAATGTGTATCGTCCTACCGCGGGCCAGATCCTTTATGATGGGATCGACGTCTGCGATCCGCGGCAGTTCCGCGCGCACCGCCGTCGGCTGGAAGCGGAGCGTCAGCTGATCTTTCAGGATTCTACCTCCAGCCTTGACCCCCGTATGACAGTGGCGGACATCATCGCCGAACCCATGGCGATCCACCGCGTTACGCCTCCGCGTGGCACGCTGCGGGCGGAGGCGGCCTTTCAGCTGTACTATGTAGGTATGGAGGAGAGCTATCTGGACAAGTACCCGCCGGAGCTGTCCGGCGGTCAGCGGCAGCGGGTCGCCATTGCGCGGGCGCTTGCCATGGAGCCAAGGCTGCTGGTGGCGGATGAGCCGGTGGCGGCGCTGGATGTGTCTATTCAGGCGCAGATCATCAACCTGTTTTCCCACCTGCGGCAGGAGCATGGCTTTTCCATTCTGTTCATCGCCCACGATCTGGCCATGGTAGAGTATCTGTGTGACCGGGTGGGAGTCATGTACCGGGGCAGACTGGTGGAGCTTGGCCCCGCCGACGCGGTATTTTCCCACCCCCGGCACAGCTATACCAGGGCGCTGCTGTCGGCTATCCCGCTGCCGGACCCCATCCGGGAGCGACAGCGGCAGCGAACGGACTTTGACGCCATGACGTTTTGCGGTGACGGGGTGATGACAGAAGTGGAGCAGGGACATTTTGTCCTGCTGGGAGAGGAGACAGACGGATGAAGCGTGATATGGTGCTGCTGGCCGTCAGAAAGCTGCTGGTGTTCCTGGTCAGCGTATGGCTGCTGTCGGCAGCGGTGTTCTGCCTGTCCCGGCTGGCTCCCGGCGAGCCTACTATGGCGAGCGGCTGGAAAAAATGACTGTGGCAGAGAAGCAGGAGGCCCGCCAGCGCCTGGGACTGGATCGCCCAGTGCTGGAGCAGTACGGCGTCTGGCTGAAGAACGCCCTGCAAGGAGACTTCGGCATTTCTTATAAGTATAAGCAGCCGGTGATGGAGGTCATTTCGCAGCGGGCAGGCAATACGCTGCTGCTGGGCGGTATTGGTTTTGTGCTGACCTTTGCGGGCGCGCTGGGGCTGGGACTCCTGTGCGCGTGGTATGAGGATCGCTGGCCCGATAAGCTGCTGTGCCGCCTCGGTACGCTGACCAGCTGTGTGCCGGAGTTCTGGCTGTCCATGGTGCTGATCCTTGTGTTCTGCGTGATGCTGCGGTGGCTGCCCAGCAGCGGCGCGTATTCCGTGGGCCGCGCCGGAGACGTGGGTGACCGGATCCTCCATCTGATCCTGCCGCTGGCGGTGGTGCTGGCGGGGCATCTGTGGTACTATGCCTATATGGTGCGCAGCCGTCTTTTAGAGGAAGTCCGGGCGGATTATGTACTGATGGGCCGCGCTGTGGGGCTGAGCCGCCGCCGTCTGCTGCTGCGGCATTGCCTGCCCAACAGTCTGCCTGCCTATTTCAGCCTGATGGCCATTTCGGTGCCCCATGTGCTGGGGGGCACCTACATCGTGGAGACTGTATTCAGCTACCCGGGGCTGGGGGCGCTGTCCTTTGAGAGCGCCCGCTATGCCGACTACAATATGCTGATGGTGCTGTGCGTCATCACCGGCGCGGTGGTGATCCTGTGCAGCATGGCCGCGCAGGGCATCAACCAGCGCATTGACCCGCGCCAGCGGGCATCGCGGGGGGAGGTGGCGGAGCTGTGACAGAGCGGGAGCTGTTTTCCGTGGTGGGGATCCTGCCGGATGCCGCGCCTGCCGCCGCCGGTGTGCGCCGCCGTGAGCTGCCCCTTGTACCGCTGCTGCTGTTGGCGGTGGTGGCGCTGGGCTGCCTGTGCGCGCCGCTGCTGACGGGGAAGGATCCTGCCTATATGGATCTTGCCAATTGTGCCGCCCCGCCCTCCGGTCGATTCTGGTTCGGCACAGACACCATGGGACGGGATATCTTTGCCTGCATCTGGTACGGCGGACGGGTATCGCTGGCGGTGGGCTTTCTGGCTGCCGCCGTCTCCACGGTCATCGCGGTGGTATACGGCGCGCTCAGCGGTATGGCGGCCCCGTGGCTGGATACGGCCATGATGCGTCTGACGGAGCTGTTCATCAGCGTTCCGTCGCTGCTGCTTATTGTGTTTTTGCAGGCGATTCTGGGCGGCGCCAGCGTGCTGAGCCTGTCGCTGGTCATTGGCGTCACCGGCTGGTGCGGCATGGCCAAGGTGGTACGCACCGAGGTGCGTCAGCTGCGGCAGAGCGGCTATGTCATCGCCTGCCGCTGTATGGGCGGCGGCTTTGGCCGGATCCTGTGGCGGCATCTTGTCCCCAATTTTGCCTCGTCCATCCTGTTCATGGTGGTCATGAGCGTCCGTACCGCGATCGTGGCGGAATCCACGCTCAGCTTTATGGGCATGGGGCTGCCGCTGGAGGTCATTTCCTGGGGAAGCATGCTGACATTGTCCGAGCAGGCGCTGACACGGGGCGCGTGGTGGATCATCGTGATCCCTGGCGTGTTCCTGGTAATGGTGCTGGTGTGTGTGACCGCCATCGGCGGATGGCTCCGCCGTGCCTTTGACCGGCGGCAGAGCAATTTGTAGGCGGGATAAAGCGCCGCAGCCTTGCATGGCTGCGGCGCTTGCGCTATAATGAAGAAAAACGGGAGGGGGAAATGTTCGATGGGACGTGACCGCTGGTACAAGAATATGGTGTTTTATCAGATCTGGCCGCGCAGCTTCAGGGACGGCAGCGGCGACGGTATGGGCGACTTGCAGGGCGTGTATGAAAAGCTGGACTACATCAAGAGCCTGGGCATGGACGGCATCTGGTTTTCGCCGCTGTATCCCTCGCCGGGGGCGGACTGCGGGTATGATATCTCCGATTATCGGGACATCGCGCCGGAGTTCGGCGGCATGGAGTGGTTCAAAAAGGTGCTGGAGGGCGCACATCAGCGAGAGATGAAGGTCATTATGGATCTGGTGGTGAACCATACCAGCGATGAGCACGAGTGGTTCCAGAAGTCCCGCCGCCGCATCGCGCCCTACACCGATTACTACATCTGGCGGAAGGAGAAACCGGACGGCGGCCTGCCCAACAACTGGGACAGCATGTTCGAGGGAAAGGCATGGCAGTGGGACGAGCTGCGGCAGGAGTATTATCTGCACCTGTTCGCCGTGAAGCAGCCGGATCTGAACATGGATAACCCGCTGGTGCGGCAGGAGGTGAAGGATATCCTGCGGTTCTGGCTGGACCTGGGGGTAGACGGCTTCCGGGAGGATGTGATCACCTTTATTTCCAAGAAGGATGGCCTGCCGGACGATCGGCTGATGCCTGCCGTCCGCGGCATCCGCCACTATAACCACGGGCCTCATGTCCACGAATATCTGGCGGAGTTCAAGCGGGACGTGCTGGATCATTACAATTGCGTCACGCTGGCGGAGGCGCCCATGGTCAGCCCCCGTCAGGCCCTGAAATACATCGACGAGAAGCATGGCCAGATGGACATGATGATCCAGTTCCAGAGTATGTGCGCCGACTGCCTGTATACCGACTATGCCCATACCGCCTTTTCCCTGCGGCGGCTGAAGCGGGTATGGGATCTGTGGCAGCAAAAGCTGCGGGGTAAGGCATGGAACATGCTGTATCTGGAGAACCACGACCATCCCCGGGTCATTTCCCGCTACGGCAGCGAGAAATACCGTACCGAGAGCGGCAAAGCGCTGGCGGCAGCCTATCTCTTCCAGCAGGGTACGCCCTTTGTCTATCAGGGGCAGGAAATCGGCATGACCAACTGGCGGCCCGTCCATACGGATAGGTATGAGGACGTCCAGAGCCGCAATTTCATGCCCGGTTTGCCGGAGAAGGTGCGGCTGCGGTGGCTGTGGCTGGGCAGCCGGGACAGCGCCCGCACCCCCATGCAGTGGGACGACACCGCCAACGCGGGATTTACCGCCGGTGAACCGTGGTTCTGGGTCAACGAAAACTATCATGAGATCAACGTGGCGGCACAGGAGCGGGACCCCGATTCGCTGCTGAACTTCTACCGGAAAGCCATTGCCCTGCGCAAGCGCCTGCCGGTGGTACGGGAGGGCAAATATCACGACTGCTGCCCGCTGGCGGGAAGCCTCTACCTGTATACCCGGGAGATGAAGGGACAGCGGCTGCTGGTGATCTGCTCCTTTGCCGAGCGGCCCCTGACGGTGACGCCGCCTGAGGGATACGACCTGGCCAGTGGCACGCTGGTGCTGCAAAATTACCCGGTGGACGATCCGGCGCGGCCCTTCCGCACCCGGCCTTATGAGACAAGGGTGTATCTGTTTGAGGAGTGAGGAGGCTGTCAGTGCTCGGATCGCTCCCCACGTCAGTGTGAGCACTGGCGCGGAATGACAGACTTTTTCGCCTATCGTGCGGCGGCCTGTGGTCAGGCCGCCCTACGCACCGACCATCGATAAAACTCCGTAGGGCGGGGTGACCTCACCCCGCCGCAGGTGCCGCAACGCCCCACTAAACGCTCCGTCGGTTGCGCGATAACGACCCATTTGCTACCATGAGGGCGGAGGTGATCCCATGGATCGAGAAATGCTGGGCAGATTCATCGCCCAGAGACGTAAGGAGCTGAACCTGACCCAGCGGGAGCTGGCAGAGAAGCTGCATGTGACGGATAAGGCTGTCAGCAAATGGGAGCGGGGCGCGGGCTGCCCGGATATCTCGCTGCTGGAGCCGCTGGCGGAGGCCCTGGGTCTCAGCGTGGATCAGCTGCTGACCTATCAGACCGCCCCGGAGGAACCGGAAGCGGCGGCGGAGCCCGTCACCTCTCAGGCGGTGCAGGCGGTACTTGACCTGACGCTGGCCGAGCGCCGTATCTGCCGTATGCGCCGCTGGATCATCGGTCTGGCGGTGCCCCTGGCACTGATCGTGCTGGCGGTGCTGTATACCCTCCTGTGGGACGCGCAGGTGAATGGCAGAATGTTCATCAATGAAAGCAGTACGTCTCCTGACGGCAACATCACCGTGGTGACGTATACCAGCGGTTTTGGCGAGCAGACGGTCGAGGTAAAGGAGCCGTATATACTGCTGCTGTACGACCGCAGAGATGGCGAGACCGTCAGCAGAACCATGAGGTCACGCTACTCCGATACAAAGATCACCGGCCTGTACTGGTCGCCGGACAGCGCCTATCTGGCCTTCGGCAAGAAGTATACAGGGCCGGAACCCTCTCTGGACTGCACCATCTGGCATTTCTATCAGGATGGGAGCGGCCAGTGGCACGGTGAGAGTGTTAATAGTACGCTGCGCGTCCATTTGGAGCATCTGTGGTATGAGGGGGATGAGGTGCTGAAGGATGCCTTCCCCAATGTGGAGACGGTGCCGCCCTCCAACTATCCCACCTTTGACGTGTCCTTCGACGGCTGGGACGGCACGGTGCTGCAGGTGATATGCACCTACACCGGCACCGACAACGCCGATCATACGGTGACCGTCCGCTATGATGTCGCGGCGGACAAAGTCCTCTCCGCGGAATAAGCGCAACAAAGAACGGACCTCCTTCCGGAAGTCCGTTCTTTGTTGTTATAAGGGGTGAGAGAACTCACAATGGAAAGCGATGCTTACTCCGCTTTGGCAGCGGCCTTCTTGTTGCGGCCCAGAGCGCGGATACCTTCTACCACCAGATCGATGGCCAGGATCACCAGCAGCACGCCGATGATACCGCGGATGTAGCACCACACCACGCCTTCGCCGCCGGCGATGATGCCGGTGATCTGCGCCTTGATGGTGAACACCAGGGAGGTCAGGGTGACGATCAGCATGAAGAACATGGGGAAGTAGAACATCTTGTTGTTGCGGCCGATCTTACCCAGCCAGCAGCACACAGCCAGCAGACCCAGAGCGGCCAGCAGCTGGTTGGCAGCGCCGAACAGCGCCCAGATCTTGGCATAACCGGTCAGGCCCAGCGCCACGCCGGCTACCACAGTGATACCGGTAGCAACATAGGGGTTGGTGATAACGCGCTTCCAGCCCTTCAGATCCTCGCGGGTCTGGCCAGGCTCGACGAAGAACTCGGCGAACATGTAACGGGCAAGACGGGTAGCGGTATCCACAGAGGTCAGGCAGAAAGCGGACACGGCCAGGATCAGCATGGAGTATACCACGTTGTAGCAGCCGTCGCCGAACACCTTGGAGAACATGGAGGCAAGGCCGGTGGCAAACACGACGGTAGGCGTCGTGGTGGTGCCGTCAGCATAGCTGGCCCAGATGTAGCCAACCGCGCAGACGGAGATCAGCGCCAGCGCGCACTCGATCAGCATGCCGCCGTAAGCGATGGGCTTGGCGTCCTTTTCCTGATCCAGCTGCTTGGAGGTGGTGCCGGAACCCACCAGAGAGTGGAAGCCGGACACAGCACCGCAGGCGATGGTCACGAACAGGGCGGGGAACATATAGCCCAGAGAGGTGCCGGAAGGAGCCAGAGAATCATAGAAGCCGGTGAAGGCAGGCATATCCAAATCAGGGTGTGCGCCAACGATGCCCACGATGGCCAGGATCATCATGCCGTACAGCAGGAAGGAGCTCAGGTAGTCACGGGGCTGGAGCAGGATCCACACGGGGGTGACGGAGGCCACGCCGATGTACAGGCCCACGATAATCATCCACACGGTGTAGCTCAGATAGATGGGATGCCAGTTCAGACCGATGACCATACAGACCACGATGCCGATGACACCGATGACGGTGGCCACGCCCAGAGGCGCGTTGCGGCGATAGACAAAGAAGCCGAAGAGAATGGCCATCAGGATGAACATGATGGAGATGATAGCGGTGGAAGCATTGGCAGAGGAAGCGGCATAGTCAATCGCGCCCTCTGCGGTGTAGGTAGCCTTGAAGGTGTTGGCCACGATGGAAGCGAAGGCAGCCACAACAAGGATCAGGGTCAGGTAAGCGAAGGTGATGAACAGCTTCTTGGCCTTGGCGCCGATGGCGTCGCCGATGACCTCGCCGATGGACTCGCCCTTGTGGCGGATGGAAGCGAACAGTGCGCCGAAGTCATGCACGCCGCCGAAGAAGATACCGCCGATCAGGACCCACAGCATCACGGGGACCCAGCCGAACACAGCCGCCTGAATGGGGCCGTTGATGGGGCCGGCGCCGGCGATGGAGGAGAAGTGATGGCCCATCAGCACAGGAGCCTTGGCAGGGCAGTAGTCCTTGCCGTCTTCCATGGTATGAGCGGGAGTAGGACGGGAGTTGTCAACGCCCCACTTCTTGGCCAGCCAGCCGCCGTAGAAAATATAGCCTACGATCAGGACTGCGCAGCCGATGATAAGGAACAAAGCAGCATTCATAAAGCTCTCTCCTTTCTGAACAAGATTTTCTTTTGCTTATGAAACAGGCCTTGCTGAAAGACCTGCGCTGCACTGTGCCCGCTGGCGTTGCTGCTGACGGTCTCATCCTGCAGCACCGCCATAGCGGTATGAAAATCCATCCAGCCCCAATAGGACATGCGGAAGCTCTTATAGAGCTTACAGCGCTTCAGCGCCTTCCGGGCCTCTTCGTCGCAGCTGTCGCAGACGAACAGAGCTGTGATATAAGTATACATGTGATCAGGTGCGGGCTTGATGCGGGCCATGCCTGCTTCATATGCCTGCTTTTCACATGCGTCATAAATCTCGCGGGTCAGATGCGGGACGCTGAACAGATAGACATATTCAAAGCTGTTGGCTTCCCAGAGCTTGGCTTTTTTGGAAAGCACATATTTGGAAGTGTTTGCATAAAAATCCATCTGGGCAACCAGAGGCTGTTCATGCGTACCGCAGCGCCGCACGTCGAAATCGTTCTGATAGATCTCACATAAGCGCTGCACGGCATCTTCACGAGTCATTTGTTCCACCGTCCTTCCAAGGTATACAGCCGCGGCCTTTATGCAATTCTTTCGCGGTTTTAAGCGCGAAAAAATGCATAGGAAAAAGTTGCGTTTTTCCTGTCACGAAAACGTTACCGGCACTGTAAAATTCATGTTCCATACTATACGCCAGTTGCTATTGAATTTCAAGAGGGCAAAATTAACAAGAATTTTATGGAATGTTCATATAAATTTTCTGTTAAGAGCATATTGAATCCGTAAAAAATATGTGATAAAATGCAATTGTATATCGACCCTGTAAAGGGGTATGAAAAACGGGAAGGCTCCATATGGGCCTTCCCGTTTCGTGCATATTGATGCGCTGTATGAACGATTTACAAAAAAATGATTGACTTATGGAAAATGGGATACTATAATCTCTAAATCACAGCAATGTAAGGACACTTTCCGCGCTGATGTGCGCAGAACATCCCGATAGAAAGGAGAATGTATATGCTGTCCGGGTTTTCCCATTATCTTCCAGAAGATATCCTGACAACGTGGGATAATCTTGAGTTTCTGATCCGTATTCTGGTGGCGCTGCTGCTGGGTATCCTTATTGGATTGGAGCGATCCCGCCGGCAGAAGGATGCCGGTATCCGAACCCACTGTATCATTGCCATGACCTCCGCCGCTATTATGATCCTGTCCAAATATGCCTTTTTGGATGTTTCATCTGTAGATGGCCTGCGGGGCGCCGATCCGGCCCGCATCGCGGCGCAGGTGGTCAGCGGCATCTCCTTCCTGGGGGCGGGTGTGATTTTTAAAGACCGCAATTCGTCTTCGATCAAGGGCTTGACCACGGCGGCAGGCATGTGGGCCACCTCGGCGGTGGGACTTTCCGTAGGCGCGGGCCTGTATTGGCTGGGTATTATTGAGACTGCCGCGGTGGTCATCAGCCAGATGGTGCTGCACAAGTTCCCGGTGGCCAACGATGCGCTGAGCACGCAGGAGATCTGTGTCCGTATCGCGGATACGCCGGAGATGCATCGCTGCATCCAGACCTTCATTGAGCGTCATGGCGCCCATGTGGAACACAGCGACACCGTCAGGGTAAACGGCGCGCTGGAAATGCGAATGACCATCCGCTGCCAGGAGCCGATCACGCAGGAGGAGAGTATGGCCCTTATGGCGGAAAACAAAGACATCCTGCGCATCAGTATATGACCTGTTAAAAACCGCGCTCTGCACGACATGCAGAGCGCGGTTTTTTATGTATTCAGCCTTCCAGACACAGGTCGCACCGTGCCGGGATATGATATGCCTTGAAGTAGGATTCCTCAAAGGGGATCCATCGCTGACGGAACTGTTCCGCCTTGATGGGACCATTGCGCTTCAGAATGCGCCGCATCTGTTCTTCAGGAACGACGCTCAGAAATACCCGCAGATCATAATACGCCCACAGCGTGGGATGACAGGCATACGCACCCTCTACAAGGATGAGCTGGCCGGGAACGATGCGTACCGGCTGGCCCAACTGCTGCTGCGCGCAGAGATAGGGCTGATAGGTGATGGATGGCTGCGCATTTCGCAGCGGCAGCAGGACCTCTGCCAGAAAACGCTCGTGATCTACATTTTCACCGGGCTTGGACAGTCGCTCCTGGGTCCGCTGTTCCGGACGCGGAAAGAAATCGTCCATGTGAAAGACAGTGCAGTGCAGCTCCTTTTCCAGCTGGGAGGCCAATGTCGTCTTGCCGGAACCGCAGCGTCCATCAAGGGCTACGATGACCCGTTGCCGGGACAGCTGTAGGGGGCGGATCGCTGCGACGAGCCGGTCGTGATCGTGCTGATTCATGCGGTCTCCTTGACGGGCTGGCTGCTGGACCGGGTGAAGCATACCAGCTTCGTCCGGTCCAGCAGCACCATCACGGCGGGGATCAATATCAGCTGCAAGGCGATGCCGGGCAGCGCGTTCAGCAGTGCGCCGGCAATGAACAGCTCCCAGGTGAAGGCACCGCCGCTCAGGCCCATCAGCACCACCATTACGCCGCCCCAGACGATCCGGCCGGCGATCATGGCGGGGATCAGACACTTATACAGCGCCTTGACACATTGCCACTTGCTGTGAGCATACAGCAGCCCGATCACAGCGCCATACACAGCCAGCTCGAAAGCCATGGATACTGCGTTTGGGTACATAGCGGGAAAAGCGAACAGCAGCGAACGCAGCAGCGGCAGCACAAAGCCTATGCCGAGACCGTACTGCCAGCCGCAGATCAGACCGCACAGCAGCACGGGGATGTGCATCGGCAGCAGCATTTTGCCGATGGCGGGGATCTGGCCGGTAAAGAAAGGGAGCACCAGGCCAATGGCCAAAAAGATAGCGGAAAGGACAAGGTTTTTCAAGGCTGTGTGTTTCATACTAACAATCCCTTTCGGAGTATGGATGTAAAGCGTACTGAGTCTGATGCCGCGATAGGGCGCGCGGCAACGATAGATATTATACATTATAACATACTGCGGATCAAACCGCAACCTGTAACATTTTTAAGGTGCGCAGCCACCGGGAGGGTGACGGTACATAGGGACTTCCTGTGCGCGCATAGTCTGAAAAACGAAAGGGGTGGTCATAATGCTGAGCGCGGCGCTGCTGCTGTTGTGCCAGAGCATGTTTTGGCAGCTGCATCTGACAGGCGGCGGTGGTTCTTTCCCAAAGCCGTTGTCGGCAGCGGAGGAAAAGCAGTATCTGGAGCGATGTGCACAGGGCGATCTGGATGCCCGCAATATACTGGTAGAGCGGAACATGCGCCTTGTCGCGCATATTATCAAGAAGATGCAGTCCAAAAGGCCAATCGGAAACGTGTAAGTCGGGAAAATACAGGACTGAAGAGAACCCAACGGAGGTTTGGTGGCGTACATCTTCCCTAAGTGTTGCACCACCAAATGCGGGACAGCTACTATCCGGCGATCTGAGAGTAGACAGCTATAACCGACACTTGAATATTGTGTATCAGACGTATCTGCTGCTGGCGTAGTGGACAAGCAGAGTAGTACATAACAGGAATACAACGAAGCCCGGAAAGCCAAGGTGTAGGCATTCCGGGCTTTGGGGAAATCTACTCGAGGGAATTATAGTTAATGGGGAATATATCTCTGTTAATCTCCACTTTAGTCCATTATGGATTCGACCTTAAAGTATTTCCGCAAATAATCAGTTAATTCGTTGCAATAGGTATCAATAGAAACAAATTCTTCGTTGTATTTGTTTTCAATCCATGAAATGTCAAAATCCATTAGGGCTTCGAGTCTTGGACACATATTGGGAAGATTTTGAGCTATTCCTGTAAGTACTTCTCCAATTTTTAGCATATTTTCTTCAACTGTCTCTTTAATTTTTGAGAGAAGTCGTATACTCTCGCCCGTAAGAAACGGGGATTTCATAATCTCCTCTAACTGTGATATCATATTCACAGTACAAGCTGGCTCACAGATTTCTCCATAAATAAAACTGTTCCAAAAGTCTTCTTTGTTTACAGTTTGCGAGGTTGGTTGATTAGTAATTCCACACTCACTTTTTAAAGGGGATGAAGGTGCAACTAAATATCGCTCTGCATATTCAGAGGTAATTATAGATTGGGGACAAGCTGTTTTGTTATAAGGGCGTTTTTCTACATCGACATGATAGTTGAAAAAAACAAAGGCATATTCATCTAGAAGACACAAAATATTCGCCGTAAGCATCTTGTCAAAGCCAAACGCTCGCCTGATTTCAATTTCGCTTTTTCCATTGAATAGTTCCATAATGGATGAAAAGACTTCTACTTGGCGCTTAAAGACCTCTGTCTTTACCGGCTGGAGAATAGTTTTCCGTGCGCTTAAATATGTCAGTAATGCAATAATTCCGGTCAATATGTAGAAAAGCGCTTCGATTGTCTTAACAATATAGTCCAGTATTGTTGTATTCATAATATGTACGGCCCCTCACTTCACAATAATTATATATGACCAATTATACAGAGAATGTTCATAATAAAATTATTATACCATGAAGTCAAGCATCTCAGCAATTACTTATACTGTGATGGTAGTACTTTCAAAAGCTATACAAGATATTTAAGCTAATCGGAGAGGAGGAACGCCCATGGCTGTATTCAGAGTGGAGAAAACGCGGAACTACACCGTCATGTCAAATCACCATCTGCGGGATAAGTCGCTTTCGCTAAAAGCCAAGGGGCTGCTGTCCCTGATGCTGTCGCTGCCGGAGGATTGGGACTATACCACCAAAGGACTGGCTTACATCTGCAAGGACGGTGTGGACAGCATCTGTGCCACGGTGCGGGAGCTGGAGGGCGCGGGGTACATCGTGCGGGAGCGGGAACGCCACGCGGACGGTACACTGGGCGGCATCGAATATACCATTTTGGAGCAGCCGAGGGGGATGGATGCACCTAAACGGGAAAATCCCGTTCAGGCGGAAAATGCCGGTGACGCACCTAAACGGGCTTTTCCAGAACAGGTAAAACCTGTCTTGGGAAAACCTGAACAGGAAAATCCCGTGCAATTAAATATACAAGAACAAAGTAAAGAAGAACTAAGTACGGATTTTACTAAGTCCTTCCCTTCCTTCCCTCAAGAGAGTAAGACTACGCAGGAGAATGAGTTGGAACGGAGAGATAGTTGCAGGGAGCAGATCATGGCCAATGTGGACTACGATTATCTCGTCGGTTACACCGAAGTTGACCGCGGTCGGCTGGATGAACTGGTGGGGCTGATGCTGGATACCATGTGTTCCACAAAGCCCACCATCCGCGTGGCGGGAGAGGAGCTGCCAGCGGAGGTAGTGCGTTCAAGGCTGCTGAAGCTGACCGGCGCACATCTGCTGTATGTGTTGGATCGGATCAACGAGAACACCACCGAGGTGCGCCATGTGAAGCCATATCTGCTGACCGCGCTGTATAACGCGCCGTTGACCATGGATAACCACTATGCCTTGATGGTGGGACATGATCTCAGCGGCGGAAGCGGGTAGAACGGAATACTGTCAGAGCAAGAGCCGGAAGGCTCTTTTTTTGTTGCACGAAATGGAGGTGTGCTTTTGAAAACCATCGCACTGGCAAATCAGAAGGGTGGCGTGGGGAAAACCACCACAGCCGCCAGCTTGGGTGTCGGCCTTGCCCAGCAGGGTAAGAAAGTCCTGTTGGTGGACGCCGACGCCCAGGGCAATCTCACCCAAATGCTGGGCTGGCGGCAGCCGGACGAGCTTTCTCCCACGTTGGCCGACCTGATGACAAAGACCGTCAACGAGGAACCCATCGCGCCCGGCGAGGGGATCCTGCACCATGCGTCCGGCGTCGATCTTGTTCCTGCCAACATTGAGCTGTCGGGACTGGAGGTAACGCTGGTGAACATCATGAGCCGGGAGACGGTGCTGCGGCAGTATCTGTCCACGGTGGCAGCAGCCTATGACTACGCCATCATCGACTGTATGCCGTCGCTGGGGATGCTGACCATCAACGCACTGACCGCGGCGGACAGCGTTATCATTCCGGTGCAGGGGCAGTATTTGGCCGCCAAGGGACTGGAGCAGCTCATGCGTACCATTGCCCGCGTCAAACGGCAGATCAATCCCCACCTGACGGTGGACGGTATCCTGCTGACCATGATGGACAGCCGTACCACACTGGCTAAGGAAATTAGTGAGCAGCTGCGCAGGAACTACGGCAGCCGGGTATTCGCCAGCGAGATACCCCGTTCTATCCGCGTGGCGGAGATCAGCGTCACAGGAACCAGCATTTATGAGCATGACCCAGAGGGGAAAGCGGCACAGGCGTATGCCGCACTGACGAAGGAGGTGTTGCAGCTTGGCCCGCAAATTAAACGGCATAGAGCTGACCCGGTACGATGACCTGTTCAAAACAGACGTAGAGAGAAGTGCCGACCGACAGGAGCGGGTGCAGATCGTGCCGGCGGAGCAGGTATTTCCCTATGCGCGGCAGCCGTATTCCGTAGACCGGCCCAGCGCCGATCTGGTGCGGCTGATGGACAGCATCGAGCGCACTGGCATTGCCGAGCCGCTGATCGTCCGTCCCCGCAGCGAGGGCGGGTATGAGATCATATCCGGCCACCGGCGCGACTACTGCGCCAAGGTGGTGGGACTGGACACCCGACCGGTCATCGTGCGGGATTACAGCGACGAGGACGCGGACATTCTGGTGGTGGACTACAACATCAACCGGGAAAACCTGCTGCCCAGCGAGAAAGCCAAGGCGTATAAGCTGAAGCTGGACGCCATGAAACGGCAGGGAGAACGGACAGATTTAACTTCTGGCCAACTTGGCCAGAAGTTCCAAGGCCGTGCGTCTGTTGACATTTTGGCAGAGCAGGCAGACGAAAGCAGAAAGCAAATCCAACGCTATATCCGCCTGACAAACCTGATTCCGCCGTTGATGGAGGCGGTGGACGCGGGAAAGCTGAAATTCGTTCCGGCAGCCGACTACATCTCCCACCTGACCGAGAAAGAACAGACCTACCTCCAGTTCCTCATGGAGCGGGACGAGGTATCGCCCTCCGTGGATCAGGCCCAGCGGCTCAAGCAGATCAGCGCGGAGGGGAAGCTGGAGAACAACATCATCGACCTCATCATGCGGGAGGAAAAGCCGCTGGAGCGGAAGGTGACGCTGCGGAACGACCGGCTGCAAAAATACTTTCCGCCCAGCTATACCCCTAAGCAGATGGAGGAAGTCATCATCAAACTGCTGGATGGCTGGCATCGTCGCAGGCAGCAGGAGCAGGCACGGTGAGGAGGTTGGTTATGCGAAGGAATGAATTGCCCGATTTCTGCTTATCCACGCTGCCCTCTACAGGGCAGCTCATCATTCTCAGGAAGGGTGAGCGCGGTTACTACGCCTCCGACTGGGACATCGGAAAGCGGGAAGAAAATCAGAACATCGCTCGAGAGCATAATCGTCGGCGGGGCATTTCTGACATACAGGAGGCCGCCATGAGCGCCGGTTCCATGTTCGGCTGGAACCTGCCAGGGGCAGACCCGCAGTGGTATTTGGACAACGCCAGATATGTGAACGCGATGATGGCGAAGGGCCATATCAAAGACCCTGTTATGAGCATCTACTATCCGGTGGACGATTTCCTGCTGCGGTATGAGATTTTGGGGGAAGCGAAAATGTATCTGCCGGTATCGGCGCCTCCGAAGGAGCTGTTGGGCGCGAGGTCACAGTTTGTCATGCAGCCGGATCTGGTCTGCGGTGTACCTGCCATGCCGGTGAAAGCGCAGCAGGCACAGAACGGCAGCTACACCATGGAGCTGGAAAGCGGCAGCTATGTCATTGGTGAGATCATCAATGCGGACTATAAAATCACGGCGCGGGTGCGTGTTGGGAATTCTGAGTTTGTTTTGGGCGAACACCAGAAAGCGCCCTCCCCGTTCGTTACATGGCAGCGCAACTGCAAGAATGATGGAGATGGGCCGCCCAACTTCTTCTGGGGACATTACGGGGCAGACCGTGCGGCGATGATCGAGGACTTTTGCGAACGAGCAGGCAGCAAATACCGAGAGCAGCAAGAGCAGCATAAACAGCATGAGCAGAGCCGTACTGCACAGAAATAGGGTTGAGCAAAACGCGAGTTTTGCAAAGCTGAGTCACAATATATAGGGCTCAAGCGAGCCGTATAGCACTATTTATTGCATAGTCTTATGAACAAATCGGAGTTTTGCTCAACCATACACAGAAAAAGGAGCGAGGTGAAGAAAGGTGAGGCATGACGCGGAGAAGTTGACCTATCAGGAGGTCACAATTTTGGGAAAGCCTGCGCTGTTTACGGAGTGCCGCATTGACAGGACAACTGTGCCGGAGGGCGTGTACCGTTATGAAATGCGCCATGCCGATGAGGACTGGGGCGAACCGATAACACTGTCACGGAGCATCTTGGTCAACTATTATGGTACTGTTCTTACCCGTGAGCCGTTCCAGCTTCCTGTGGAGGGCTGGATTCCGCTGGCGAGCGACAGCCTTTCCTTCCAGGACGGTGGTTGCCGCACACTTGCAGGATTTCAGCAAAAATACCCCATCAGCGAAAAGAATGTCATCGACTTTTACAGCGTCAATGATGAGACTCTGCACGACCTCTATTTCTCACGCGGCGAGGAGCAGGACAAGGCCGTGGGCTGCGTTGGACATCTGCGGGGCGATTTTGGCAGCGGTGGGAAGCAGTTTTTCACGACATGGTGGCCTCACCAAAATGACGCGCTGAACACACCGGCGTTCAAGGCGGATATTGACCGTGCTGTGAACTGGCTGCGGGAGCAGCCAGATTCTCCGCTGCGGGATTTTGACACCATGAAGCGCTGCTGCGACCGCTACGGGAGAAGCTGTGCCATCAAAGGGACGCTGCTTCCGTCATGCGCTTTCATGGTAAAAACGAAGCAGTATGTGTATATGCTTCGCTGCACGCCGGTCAAGGGTGATTACCAGTTCTACTGTTACTGCTACCAGCGGGAGCCGTTTGAAAAGGCTCACAGAGAACGGCAAGAAAATGACCGGCATCAGGCGAAAAGGCAGACGGAGCCGGAAAGATAAGTATAACTGCTTGCAGAAAAACAGGACGGAGGTGAGTTGATTCGACAAGCGGATATTTCACGCGGTATCCCTTTCGGGCGGCAAGGACAGTACGGCCATGCTGCTGCTCATGCTGGAACGGAGGATGCCCATCGACATGGTGCTGACAGCGGATACCGGCATGGAGTTTCCGGAGATGTACGAACATTTGGCAAAGCTGGACGAGCATCTCTATCGTGAGCGCGGTATCCATCTGACAACGCTCCGTCATCCCAAAGGCTTTGAATACCTGATGTTCGAAGAGAAAAAGCAAAAGCCATCTTCTATCGAGAATAGGGAAAAGCTGGGCGTTTCGCTTTACGGCAACGGCTGGCCCGGGGTCAAAGTCCGATGGTGTACCGGTCAGCTCAAGACGCATCTTATCAACAAAGAGGTCAACCGGCTCAAGGGTGCGTATCAGGCGCTCCACTATGTCGGTATCGCGGCAGACGAGCCAAAGCGCATCAAAAAGGAACAATACCCGCTGGTGGATTGGGACATTACAGAAGCGGAGGCTTTGAAAATATGCTATGACCGTGGGTATGATTGGGGTGGCCTTTATGAGATATACCACCGCTGCTCCTGCTGGTGTTGCCCGCTCCAAAGAATAGGTGAACTGCGTAAGCTGCGGCACCATCATCCGGAACTGTGGCAAAAGCTGCGGGAGATGGATCAACGAGCCATTGAACAGTTTGGCCATAACCCTTTGGGGCAATTCAAAAAGGACTGGACAGTAGAAAGACTGGAACAGAGATTTGCGGCAGAGGATGCTCAGATCTCTGTTTTTTTGTGCGAGGAAAAGGAGGCCGAAATGAAAAAGAAACAGATAGTGCATGAGGATGAGTCGGTTGAAACGATGTTGAGAGGGACGCCGTCCTCCAATATTCTCGTTTCTTTTGATGGGAAACCGGCGCGTTCTTTGGAGGAGCTGCAAAAAGAACGGAAGCGTAAGAAAAAAGAGCGTGGTGAAGAACGATGACGACCTATCAGAAGCGGAAAGCAAAAAATGATGAATACCGCAGCAGGATCAAACGCTTTACCCTTCAATTTTCCCTTGGCGACGGTGAGGCGCGGGAGTGGTTTGAACAGCAGCCTGAACAGGGTACATATCTCAAGGGCCTTATACTGCGTGACAAAGCTGAACAGCTTGGGTACAGAGAGCAGAAGGCTTCAACCCCCCGCAGAGCCGGTGACTATGAAATCATACAGTCCATTCGTATGGGCGGCATGACGATGCTGATCGGCTATAATCCGGGAGATACCACCTACATGACCTGCTATCAGGATTATGACTTTTTGGGCAATGAGCGCTTTTCAGAGGCTATCGGCAGCAAAAGCTACGTTGAGATTATGGATGTGTTCTTGCAGCGCTTGCGGGAGCAGACAGAGAAGGTGAGGGCATTTCAGGCGGAACGTGCAATACCTGTAACTGTTTTAGGGCGGGAATATTGCCTGCCATGCTCGGATGAATCCTTGGAAGGAAAACTGGTGATCATCCGCCCTGCCAGCCTTGCACCGGAGTATCGCACTGCGGACTGCCAGCTTGGGTATGCGCTGGGTGGTTTTGGCTGTTCTCCCGGCTCCCGTGGACGTGCAGTTTATTTTGAAGACCTGTTTTCCGGCAAAAGATGCCGGTGGGACAGAACGGATATTCTCGGTATCGCTGACCGTGAAAAGCTGCCTGATTGGGCCAAAGAAAAAGCGGAAGAGTACGAGCAGCACCGTACTGCACAGAAAAAGGAGCGAGGTGAAGAAAGATGACAGACCGTGAGCCGGTAAATATCATGGGCGTTATCGCCTTTCCAGAGCCAGATAAGAGCAAGCGCCGGATTCGCTTTATTGATGCGGAGTACAATACGCTGTTCTACATTCCAGACGGTGCCAGCATCGTCATGACGCGGATGGATGGCAGCAGCGTGATACGACCCTGTACCTATATCGATGACTGCCATACGCTGATCGGCAGCGAGGTCTATCATATTTGCGAGTTTGCGGAGGCAGCGCAGCGGACAGGCACGGTGTATGAGCCGCTTGATCCAAAGCAGTTGCCTGTGGAGACTGGCTGCTATGAGATATATCAGATCGACAACGTGGGTAAGGTGGACTACGCCTTTATGCGCTATGAGCGTGCCAAAGGCAAACTGCGCGCCGCCCATTACCGCAAAGCCTTTGCCGGGGTGTTGGCCCCCAACATGACGCTGGAGGAGTTATATCGGAAGCACAATGTGGATACGCGGCCTTTCTACCGACAAATGCGCTCTCTATCTGAGAGCGATGTGATCGTAGTCAAGCGCGGCAGTAAGAGAAATGCTTACTATGTGGATGCTGTGGGCTTTCAGGAAGTGCCGAGCTTCTTGAAGGGACTGCAAAGACTGAAAGAACGGGGCGAAGCACGGTAGTTGAAAAACAATACGTCCAACCACATGGAGAATAAGTCAAAACGAGGTGTGTTTTGGACTTATAGTATAGGATCATTTCAGGAAGGAGGCAATGCTTTGGCAAGTAAATTTCAATTTATTACGGAGCTATATAGCCGTACACTGACAAGACTGACCGGCGATTATGAGAGCTGGACGGGCTTTTTGCGCTCGGCCTGCTATAACTATAAATGTCCGTTCGATGAGCAAGTCCAGATCTATGCCCAGCGTCCCAACGCCACGGCTGTGCTGGAGCTGGAGAAGTGGAATCGACAGTTTGGCCGGTGGGTCAACGCCGGGGCTACCGGCATTGCTGTCATGGATGAAGTCCATGGAAAAGGGCGTCTGAAGCACTACTTTGACATCACGGACACCCATGCCACACGCATCTCACGGCCCGTTCCCATCTGGACGATGGAACCGGCCTACACGGGGCAGGTCATTGAGACGCTGGAGGCCACCTTCGGCACACTGGCCGAAAAGGACACATTGCCGGACGCGATACTGTCCGCCAGCCGCAACGCCGTGGCCGACAATATGCCGGACTATTTGCGGGATCTGTTGGATTGTCGCGGCGGCAGTATGCTGGAGGAGTTGGACGCACTGAATGTGGAGGTCACATACAGGCGGGCGCTGCAAAGCAGCGTTGCCTATATGCTGATGACCCGCCTTTCACTGCCTGCTGTAGCCTATATACTGCCGGAGGATTTTGAGGGCATCTATTCCTTTGATACCCCCAGCACCATCAACGCTTTGGGTATTGCCACCAGCGATATTGCGGAGATGGGTCTGCGGGAGATCAGCCGCACGGTGATGCAGGCGCAGCGGGAGCAATTTTTTGCAAAGGATACACAAATCGGCTATGATGCTGTCAAAGAGCAAAACAACGCCGAAAAAGAAAGGAGCGCAGAACATGGAAGTGACCTACAGAGTGCAGGAGGGCTATCGCCTGCCGAACCTGCTGATGCCCCAAGAGGCGGAGGTGCACCTGGGCAAGTACGCGGAGTTGAGAAGGCAGTACATCAAGAAGCACCGCAGGGTGCTGTATACAAATCTCAAGACCAGCGGTCAGTTGGCGGCACATCTGGCGGAGATCGAGACGGCGGCGGAGAAGATGGTGACGCGGCTGGTGGCGCAGATGGCGAAAGCCGAGGGCGTGACGGAGGAACTGAAAGCCGCCGATCCCCAGCACTGGACGGGGCTGATGAACAGCCTGAAACACAGCGCGGAGGAGATGGTGCTGAGCGACCTGATCTACAGCTAATAAGTGAAGAACCGGCAAGGGCGGGAAGTGATGCACTTCCCGCCCTTGCTGATGACAGGGCTAATTTATATCATGTTGCCGCCTATCATCACTTTGAAAACGGCTTTGATGATAAGCTGGACTATCCCACGTTGGAAGAAGCGGAGGCTGCGGCGCAGGGCTATGTGGCCGGAACCATGGAAGCAGATGGCTTTGCCTATGATGGCGCTGCTGTTTATGACGCCGATACGAACGTATGCCTTCGCGTTTACGGGGACTATCCGGACGAAAAGGCACAGACACAGGCCGCAGTCTATGCAGCGGAGCACGATAGAGATGCAGAGCTTCCAGCGTTTTTGGATACTTACCTCATAGAAGCAATCCTGCTGGACGACGGTGGGCGCAAGTATACGCGGCAGGAGATTTTTGCGTATTTCCAAGACACCCGCGATATTGCCGCCCGCACGGAATTCCTGAAAAACAGCTACAACGATATATGGGTGGAGGTGCTGGCCGGTGCGGACAAAGTCCGGGTGGGCTACCACGCCGAGGAGGATGGACTCTTAATGTGGGAGGGCAGCTATATCTCCCGTACAGCGGAGTCCGTTTTCTCATGGGGCGTGGTCACGGAAATGACCGAGGGCCTTATCGAGCGGGGCGAGTACAAGATCAAGCTGGGCTTGCAGAACGCGCCGGTGA